>Ga0154005_100065_pt1 | contig 62993 bp, 69 predicted proteins | sample TSFL089MetaG_FD_104698 | JGI IMG/M metagenome (GOLD analysis project Ga0154005, IMG submission 104698) | Attine ant fungus gardens microbial communities from Florida, USA - TSFL089 MetaG | ecosystem: Host-associated > Fungi > Mycelium > Unclassified | place: USA: Florida, Lake Talquin State...
ATGATAAAATTAACGACAGATTATAGCATGACTCGAGGCAGTATATGTCATGGCACCCATCGAATAATGAATACCGTCGAGTCTATGTTTCAAAGCTCATATCCGAAAAATTTGGGTTAGATTGGAGAACAGGATTAAGCAAAGACAATTGCTCATAGAGCATGGGCATCTACTTTTGGGCGCAAGTCATGGGCGCAACACTTAGTTGACTGCAAGAACTTTGACTTCTGCCAATGTAATCAGCATCTCAGTCATACTTATTACGAATGAAGTTCATACCAAAGATCAGGGTTGCATTGCCAGGAATGTCGGGTTTACTACCCTTTTTACCATAGGCGAAATTCGGGGGGCATGTCAAGATACGTTCACCACCAGTTTGCATGCCAACCAGGCCCTGATCCCAACCTGGAGACACTATGAATACAAACCATTGTGAGAGAGAAGAAAGACACACCTTTGATGACCTCTCCAGCTCCTAACTCGAAAGTGAACTAGGAACTGGATTAGAGACTTATGCCAAAAACATAGAGATCGACCACTCACAGGTTTACCTTTGGTATTCTTGTCGAAGACCTTTCCGTTGGTGAGTTTACCAATATAACGCATCTGAAGTTTATCGCCTTTCTTAGCCCGAGGTCCGGTACCAATGGTAGCATCCTGGTATTTCAGGCCACCAGGCAATTCCTTGACCTGTTGGTCTACTTTGGCGTTCTTTTCTTTGCCTTTCCTGTCCATCTCTTTATCTTTCTCGTCCTTTTTGTCTTCCTTCTCTTTCTTCTTTTCAGCAGTTCTAGCAGCAGCATCCTTACCAGCAGAGACTGGCTCTCCATTCTCCTTCTTCAGTTTTTTGTTCTTGTCAATCTTGGCCTTTGGTTCTTTACCATCGTCTTCACGAGCACGTTTTCCAGGCTTGGCTGTATCGGCTGCATCTTCTTCTACCTCCTCAAAGCGACTATTTGGACACTTAAGCAGAGAGAAAATTCAAGATGTCGATATTTACCTGGCATCACTGTCAACGTCATCAATTTCATCGGGATTCATCTCGACGTCCGAGCTCACGTCACGAAGGTCATAAGCATCCTCTTCGTCAGATTCGAACCCCTCCAAGGGCGGTTGATCCGAGTTAATTTGATCTAATAGATATTGAGTAAAACTACTAGACTAAACGACTGCACACACCGATATAGTTTCCCGACAAGGAGACACAGCTGGACATTAGAATCAGCGATGATCTACAGGCCATTGTGGCAAGAAGCCCAACTTTTTACCAACCAACGAAAATTTGTAGGTTGTTTCTGCTTCGAGAACAAGGTTCACTTGAGCATTTTCGACCTTAGAAACAAATATAAATGACGCATTTTTGCACGCAAAGGACACATACCTTTCCAGCCGTAAGCGAACAGAGAATGAAATTGGAAACTGAAGACTCCTCTTCATTTTCCTCTTCGTCGCTTTCGTCTGCAGGTTTACTGTAACTGATTTTGACAACAGTCCTCCCGTCCTGGTCTACGAGCTTCTCTCCCAAAGAAATATTGGCAATACGGACATCGGCCTCGGTCATGACTACTTCTTCCTGGCCTGGGACGAGATCAAGGCTCCTGAAAAAGCGTGTTATACACTCAAAAAAGTCTTCGACGCGTCATCGCTCACCAGATTGCGATTGCGACGGCCATTATAAGAGGTGAGTGAAAAGTGGAAGAAGGAAAATTTGAGAACGTGTGGTTTGACTGAACACGGCAAACTCCGCCCACCGCTGATTTTGATAGCTCTCCATACCACACCTACCTTCCATCATGGTAAGTAGCACTTTCATGGACTATGTCTCAATCTGAACACTTTAGTCAAACGTTCTTCGCCCGTATCTTGCTGCTGTACGTTCAACTCTGACTGCAGCTTTAACCCTCGAGGACTTCTCGTCCCAAGTGCGCCTAGCTATCTATAATGTAACCTCACCCATGCTCATTTTATCAGGTTGTTGAGCGTCACAACAAGCCAGAGATCGAGACAAGGTCTATATTTTGAATCTCTTACTGCGCCCTGGATTCACTTCCAATCAGGGCATCGAAGGAAGTGCTATTGAACCCTCTTGTAATCTCTCGAAACGAGAACGAACGCGTTTTGATTGAACCCTCCATTAACTCGATAAGACTGAGCATCAAAATCAAACAGGCCGATGAGATTGAGCGCATTCTGTGCCACAAGTTTACCAGGTTCATGATGCAGCGTGCAGAAAACTTCATTGTCCTACGACGGAAACCTGTTCCTGTGTGTAATCATCCCACCTTACAGAGATTCGATCTCACGTCAATTGTAGGGTTATGACATCTCTTTCTTGATTACGAACACCCACACAGAAACCATGTTGAAACATAAAATCGTTGATTTTATTATCCAGTACGCCCTTTACACATAAAATGGCCAAATGCTAACAGTCTGGAAGGTTCATGGAAGAGGTGGACAAAGAGATTAGCGAGATGAAGCTCAGTCTGAATGCCCGGGCACGTATTGTTGCTGAATCTTATTTGAGTGCGGTGAGTATATCAGCCATAGCCACTGTGAACATATTATGACTCTTGGCAGATCAACGCATAGACTTGACTGAGTCAGTGTACCATTTCCAAGCATGTGTACCGCCTGTATTTCAACCATCAATTAAAACTTGACTTTTCAAATTCTAACGAGCACAAATGATCAAATCTCACCATTCTGGCTTCTCCAGGGCATAAAACCTCGTATTCTCATATCCTACGTCAAACTTTCGGCCTTTTAGTTGAATTTCTGGCTTTTATGGTTACTGCATAGAGCTGTTATCCGTGGAACTTTCTTCAAACAAACATTTCATCGTGCAAATACAATATTTCTGTACTGTAATAATCACCTGGTTTTCCTGGTGTTACGAGGATGCCAAATCACATGGGCATCACTCAATGCATAAGCTCTCCAGAATCCGAATTTCCATTGTCCAGTTAGGGAGGATGCAAAATCTCTGCATGTATAGATAACCATGTCGGAGCATAGGAGTAGCGTGTACAGAGCAAAATTACAGCAACATTATCTGAATTATTGGGATCATGAGTTTCATACACAACCGGAAGAAACCTAATCAATCCTCTTCTCCATTTCAATTGTTATTGTCTGCCTGTCTACGAGTACCGAAGATCTCAACAAGATCTGATTCTCTATCAACCACTGACTTATTCAACTCCAAGGTACCACTTACCTTGAATTCTTGCCTCGCGCTGTTCGCGTTGTGTTTCGCGCCTCTTTATTCCAGAAAATGCCTGCAGTCCCTGATGTCAGAAGTACCACGTATTTTTGGATAGCTATACTCGAACCTGTTGCACAAGGTTCTTTTTCCGCTCTTGAATTTCCAAGACCTTCGACTCTACAGTGTCCTCAGCAATCAGCTGATAGACATGAACATGCTTCTTCTGCCCTATTCTGTTCACCCTATCAATGGCCTGAGACTCGATCCCCTCTTGCCACCAACTGTTCATGTTCAGTAAGAGGCTTCTTTGCTTTCTTATTTGAACTCACGGATCCATCCTGTAATGTTTCCCAGTGAATCAAGTATTACTGACGTGCAATGTTCACTCACAGATAGACATTATTTGCCACTACACTTTGAGGTCAGCGGTCACCGTCACTAATCAATTTCTTGACCTACCAGTAAGATTGAGACCCAGAGCACCCTGAAATTTTCTCAGCGACAGATTTGTCCGTACTACCCTATGGACTCACAGCTCTCAGTGAGATGAGCATGACACAAGGATTCACTTCCTCTGCATCACCATCGCCATCCATAGGATCCTCCATGAAATCAGCGTCGCTGTCATCAATGTAGTCGAACTCATCGTCAATCTGCCTAGCTTTTCCTTTGTGGCGGTCCCGAGTTACCCGAGAAGACCGAGAGCGAACACAAGAACTACCCACCCCCTTAACAGGAATGGAGAAACGCGCGATAACTTCTCGGCGTCTTTGAGCGGACATCTGTCCGTCAAAACGGACGTACGCGATACTACGAAAGAGAATAAGACCGGCAATTTAGCGAAAATATTGATGTTCGCACCCAGCCATATCTAAAGCCTCCCCGATCTCAAGAATTATTATCTCATTAGCAAGACCAGACATAGACATAACGATCAGCTTACCTTGTCTAGAAAGGAAGTGAACTGTGAAAATACAAGAGACTTTTCAGATGTGGGTGTCAACTGCAAAAGGTGGACAAGTTGGTCAATCTTAGCCGATGAACCGACATGGATACCATCCGCTTCCTCTGGAGTGCTATCTTGTATTGGCTTCTGCGTGAATTCGGTGGGTGGTGGTAGCTCTAACAGGTCGTTCATCGAGATTAGACGTCGATCCTACAATGAAAATCAACCGGATGATCAAGCCTCAAGCACTCGGGTACTAAATATACCATAGGACATCTAGAATCTCTTGAAATAACTTCCGTTATGCTAAAAAGAAATGAGCCATATCAGCAAAGTGTAAATTATCGGGACTTGCCAGGGAAGACAGAATCTATGAGTGCAATACGTGATCCTCGGATTATTCAAGATCTCGAAGCACACTGGGCATTCTTCGCAATCCTCGATGGCCTGTACTAAGACCCCTTGAAGACGAAGCTTTTCTTCGGAAGTTAAGGGAGCAATTGGTCCTCGGTTCTGGTCTGCCTGGCTGTCTGTGTTGCGTAATTCTTCAACATAGTTTGGAGGTAGTAGACCTGGATGTAGAGCCAGTTGACGCATGCGAGTAAGCATGCTCAAAATGTTGGATTGTACCTGAGGTTATCAGCAGAAATTGCGAGATGGCAGATTGCAGATCCTTACGAAGCTCGTAGTTTCTCGATTGTTCAAGTAATCCTGGAAACGTTGTCTAGATAGCTGCTCTACTTGTTCATAGAGTTGCTGAATGGCAGCATCAGTCATCAATTCATGCTTTTCCGAAGGAAAAAGAATACTCTGGTTTCGGCACTGAGGGTCACAGGAACTCTAATGATTTCAACCTGAATGACATGTCAAAGAGATGATCAAAGAATTGGACTGAAATTCCCGACGCACGGGAGGAAGAGGGATTAGAGGGTTTCCTTGACTGTCCTGCATTTCTTTGGTTCGGCGAATGCAGATCTGATTCATGAGAGCCTATTACAGCATCTTGCATTTGAGCACGAACCCAAACATAAATTTCTCAATACCCACACTTAACAGTTCGACACCTGACGGTAAAGCATCTTTGAGTGGTCTGAGGAGAAGTCTTCTGAAAAAATCCTCATTATCCAAAGGCCGACAAATTCGTAGGAATGTCAATAGTGAACCAAGGTCCTAAAGAAGAGGTGAATCCAGAAACAAAGTCAACCCGCACGTTTTCTTACCCGGGGAGAGTTGATCTAGACGCTATCAGGTCGAAGCTGCGACTGAGGTTAAAGGACTTACGATCGGCGTTCCACTCAAAATCCAGCGTCTCTCCGCTTCCAGAGCACAGACTGACATCGCCATTTTGGTTTTTGGATTGCGAATGTTGTGACCTTCATCAAGAATAATCCGCTGGTCGACCGAGATCAGACACAACTGAAATTTAATGATTTATCAAAGAGGTACCTTCCAGCTAACATTAAGTAAAGCTTGTCCCATTTTGCGTTTCTTTTTGTTTCCTCCTTCAGAATCAAGGCCACCAAATTCGGCTGTAATAGTTTGGTAAGTGGTGATTACTATATCATAGTTCTGTAGGTCTTGAGCACTAAAATTCCGGTTGTTCCCATGATAGACACAGGTAGATAGCACTCCGGGTGCACAATGATCTTCGATCTGCTTTTCCCAATTTGACAGAATAGAAAGGGGAGAAACTGAGTCTGAAGTTAATCAACACCAAAGAATGAACAGCTTATATCTGACCTATGAGCGTTGATTTGGAAACGCCCTGGCCCTGATCCCCTTGCGTAGCAAGTATCAGAGAAAGCATGGTTAATGTTTTTCCCTGGAGAAGGATTTGAACAGTGACGTGTCAACGTTGCCAAAAAAGCATACCAAACCCTAAAAGAATGATTGAGTATTTGTGTAAAGTCTGTTGAGAAGTCTAACTTGCCATTGCATCAGCACACAAAGCACCGCGACCTAGTAGAGGGGGTTGGGTCTGTGGTGTCTTCGTAGCCACTTTTTTGCGTGAATAGGAAGAAAAATGAGATAACAGGAAAGGTAGGAAGACGTACAATTGAAATAGTAGGGTTGCTTTTAAAAGATGCCAATGCCATGAAACCAACCTGATGTCCTAAGGAAGGGAACACAGCTCACCCTGCCATTGACTGTCTTGTATTGCCAGAACTGGATAGGCTTATCACTTTCCTTGGTGGGTAGAATAGGATGTTCCCTCTCAATACACCATTGAAGCGCCTGTGACTAGAATGATATATGTGAAACTGACACAAGTAGCAGCAAGACAGACTACGCACTTGATGTCTCAAGAGATCAACTTTCAGATTTCCCTTCTGGATGCTGGGAGGATCGGGATGTAATGGAAGACTCAAAATATCGTCGACAGAGCATAAACTATCTAAAAGAGTGTGCCGCCGGCTCTCGTCATCGACTTTTTCCAAGTTGGCTATCATTTGACTAAGTTCTGCGGCCTTCTCAAGGGATGCTTGTTGTTTCATAAAAGTCTCTTGTTGTCTTTGCATAGCCTTTCGTTGCGCAGCCGAAATGCTTGGTGTCTGTTGTATAGCAGAATATTCATCAAAATCGGTGCTGTATCCTGGCCTCGCTGTACTAGTCGGTAAGCTTGTATTAGAATTCGAACCCACTGCTCTATTGTTCCGGGAGAAGCCACGTTGCCCAGGGGTGGCCCAGATAAGCTGGGGTTCAAGGGCATCACGTTTGTCTGCGGCACCATATATCTTCAAAACCCTTGGGCTGATGTCAAAGCAATCCACAATCGGTGTCACACATCAAAGGCTCACAACGACAGACTATACCCGTTAGAGCGGGTAACTACGCAGCTTGTTATTAGCAGATAAAAGTGGGAGGAAAAGCATGACATACGATTACCATCTTTCATCACCCCTTCAACAGTAACGATATTTCTATCAAGAAGAGGAGCGAGTTTCGAGGCGACATTACGAGGGACATGTCCTACTTGGACTTGTCCGATATTCATGACTTGAATGGCATTTCTATACCTAGTAAGCAGCCAGTGCAACTACTCCGAAGGTCACTCACGGATCAAAACGGTTGTTGGGTTCTCTCCTCAATATTACTTCTTCCCCAGCCCCGACAAGTCCTTTCCTAGAATATTAGATATGACGATGATGATTACTGACTCATTTACCCTCGTAATACCGAATCCCCACGACACTGGTGGGAAGTGTGCAGTAGAGTTCCTCAATGATCTCGTTGTCTTCTGATTCATCCTCAATTACAATTACTTCTTGCTGAGAAGCTGCTAACAGCTGCGTGGAATTGGCAAAACGAAGTGGCTCGTCCACTGCCTTTCTCTTTGTTATTTGGACAGTGGATTCATTTCCGGACCTTGACGATTCCGTAGGCTGTATCAAATTTGAGGAGCCGGATGCACTTCGCGATCCCCTCTCCTGTTGGAATGTCGGTACAATGAGCCCATTTATGGACTTCGCTGATTCTGGAATATCGATGGGATCAATGCGTTGGTTCTTGATAGCAGCCCGAATCTTGGTTTGGTCACCAGGGCTAATGACAAATAAGCACTGTAAAAATGAAATACAATATGGCCAACCTTAGCTCTGCGAACCCCATTATTTGATCAAGATTCTCACTGGCTAAATTTCGAAGGATATCCTGAGTGACACAACCCCTTGGACATGGACAGAGTTAACTTCATTCCTAATTGAAAATGTGAGAGCGCACCAATGACGCCACTCGAGGTTGTCACCGTACTGGTTAGGAACTATTTGACCATAGCGTAGTGCTCCAACTGGCATTACAGTCCCCTTTTCTTTGATCAAGGCATTGTCGCGGAAGGGACAAAAAAAATCGCGACTCACCTTACAGGGCAGTGGCCCGTGGCATCTAGCTCTTGTACTCCTACTATACTGGGACAAAGTCAGTCAGAAGCTTTGAGTGCCTTAGAAATCCCATGTCTACCCCTAAGGCATGTTGAGAAGCCATTTGTCAATGTTGAATGTGTATAGGAAGAAGATATAGAGGCACAAATAGACCATAACGCGACGCGTGACTCTCATTAAGGGAGACAACACCACAATTGACGACGACACAACTATGGCAGACATTGACATAGAAGGTACATTGCTTTTACATGACCATACTTGTCGTTTTAATTGAGATAGAGCTCGCTTTTGACCCGGACCAGGACCTCGAAAAAAAGCGTACTCTCCGTCAGAACTATCGGAAGCTTGCGAGTAAAATTGAAGGTCGGAGATCATGAGATACGTAGTCCTAAAAACTCATGATTCTTCATCAGGCTTTCAAGGGGATCCAACTGGCATGAACGTGGAGGATCTGCGCGAACAAGTAGAAACAGCGGACAACCTTTTTCAGAAGGGTATCAGGCTACACTTTCTGTTTGGGAAGTATTATTCACAACTGTTTTAAGTGATGGGACCCTCAGAAGCGACATTAGATTCGCATTTTCTATTAATGGCCTCCAATATGGGAGCGCAAAAAGCTCGAGCTATGAAGTCCGGTGCAGGATCTTTTGATGTTGATGAGTTCATTGTCAAGCTCCGCAACTTCATGAGTGGAGGTCTCAAAACTGACGCAGTCCCTGTTGAAGATGATGAGGATGAAGCTGAGTATCATGTAGAAGCGTCAAAACTGGACTGGGATCGTATAGGAAGGCTCGCAGTGGCGAAGAGTAGACGTGCTCCTGCCCTCACATTCATGTGCGTTATTTGCTCCTCGGGTACTGGCGCATTCTATTCACAAGTGATCCAAGGCTGGGGCCTTTGTCTATCGAACAGAAGGTTCGGGCTTCTAACAAGCGGGCAAGACAATCAAAAGAAGATTTTAAGGAAGAGAAACCGTCTAACCTCGAAAAGGATGACATTGAGACTTCAGCCAATGAGACTACTAAGAACGTTCTTGTGGTAAAGCATTCCTGGACATTTGATCGCGATCTTCAATTGTTGATCGATTGAATCAGCTTCAGCACATTCTCGAATGTCATGGCAAGACTAATTTTTTCCGCTTTGTAATCAACCCATATGACTTTGCTCAATCTGTGGAGAACATATTCTACTTATCCTTTCTCATTCGCGACGGCAAAGTTGCTTGGGAGGTCGAAGACCTCGAACCAGTCATCTGTAAGTCGTTCTCCATGTCGACGCCTGGTTTTCTCAATCACTTCAGACTGCTGCGATGCTCCCACAGATGAGGATTTTGCTCGTGGTGTGACCAAACAGCAGCTTATTATCGAATTTGACGAAGAGCTCTGGGAGGTGTGTTCAATTTACCCGACCAAAGCTTTTGTCTCCTTAATACTGTGCAATCTAGGATGCAATTGAGACATTTAACATTACAGAATCGATGATCCCCCAACGCACGAAGGAAAGAGGCCCTCAGGATACTAATAGAAAGTGGTATGGCTGAACCCATGGTTTTTTTGTTCATCGTCATTCGGGAAACCCATACCAAGTCTACGTTCCCTCCCTTTTCCGAACCCATCATTGGTCATCCCTCGCCCTTTGCGTTCGGTTCAGTGGTCCCTTTAAGCGGCTTGCGCATATTCCCTCTGTGAGCTTTTAACCTACGCCATTCCTGGATTAAGTGGGGATTATGTCAATTATATTCTGCTTCCAAGTTCGCCGTCATACCTTATTTTTGGCACTTGATTCGATACACTTTAATGTTTTAACTCCATCCATATTTGGGAGAATTTTTCTAAATTACTGCTGATTTACCTTCGCCGTGGCTGTGGTGATCAACGATGGTATGAACTGGCACATATATAGGAGTGTTTTCGTGTCTTCTGTCTCTACCCTGATGATTTTGACTTAAGTTCATTCGATCGGACTAGAAGAACACCCCTGCCAAACTGATTCGTCCGAAGTTAGAAGAAGATCCCAGGTGGGTCAGTTTTCCCTGCTTATTGAACCCTCTTCCGAAGCCATTGTCGCTGCTCACTGATTCGCCACTTGGCTACATCTCTCTTGACTGGTTGGTGCTCTTAATCCGGCTCCTTTTCCATCGCATATAATCCCCATACAAAGGAGCTGCAACGATGGGTATGCCCCACAACTGACAGCCCTCCAGACAAGAGGAAGATATCATGATGGCTAGCTACTGTACTTTTGGATTGTCAGTGCATGGTTCGCAGTATTTCAAAATTAGAATATAGATTATGATTCTTCAAAATATGTTCTAAATCGATATGTTAGTCGCTAGTTGCCAATACCATTGTATTCACCTGCCCCAATCCCCCCTCAATCAACACATTAGCATACACACACAAAATCATATGCACTCCAGAACCGCCTATCCGATGCCGAATTCTTGACGTACACCATGACTGTACAAACTCAGTGTTTTAGCTTCGAGTTCAAATCTTACATTCAATTAGCCATGAACCAATTCAACAGCATTACGCCACAAGGTCTGGCCAGACCCTTGTCTCTTACGGAATTGGGTGCTTCTGTGGTCCTCACGACACCAAGCTTGGTGTTGACAGCCACGCCACCTCGTTCTCTTCTTCTTTGGCGAGAGCCAACAACTATCATCGCACCATCCAGACTTTTACTCGAAGCCACTTAAAAAAAATGGATCATACAGAATTATTTTATTAGATGAGTCCACGTAACGGTGGCATATTTACCGCCACTGCTTCTCTTACTTCTTCGAGAAACCAATCCTCTTGAGTCTCTACTTTTGGTTCACACTCTAGAAACCACCAAGGTGCGAGAATTTCGGTCTAACCTTCTCACTCGTGAAGCAGGAGTATCTAAGAAGGGAGCCAAAGTTAATCGCACATTGTACCAGCACAGTCTCATGCAACTTAAAGTAGCCCACCTGGAACGTCCACTATATCAGACGTGAGGTTTTAGCATCTCTAGTTTTAGCATCATGGTTTAGATACGACTGATATTTTGACACTATTACCTGAAAGCTCCGGACTCGGTCGTAAATGAAGCAAATGAAGTAGTGGAGTAAGAACGGTGGCTACGGTGAGCCTCATTGTTGTAGTCAGAATACTTACTAACGCCTGCCTGTCTCTACTCCATGCACGGTCCTTCTTCTCCAAACTCGTTGTTAACACGAGATATTATATCAGGCTCTGATCGCAGAGTGACTGACAGCATCCACCAAGCGAACAACGGGATCCATGATCTCTCAGAGATGCGATAGACTTTGCAAGTGGTAAGAGCTTATATTTGACATCTCAGTCTAGTCCGAAAATGCCGGATGTTAGTGCACTAAATATGGAAATAAGATATTTTAAGCTATCGACAGACAATCATGTACAAATATCCCTTGGAATATGGATAAAATGTTATTAGACACTGAGAGAGAGAGAAGGATGACTGAATTTAGCCACTCCAGCAAGAACATCAGTGTAAAGATAAACATCAAAGAGTGGGTAAGGTGGCTGTAGGTATACAAGGCTATAGTAATGGTGTAGTGTAGCAAAAGAGCAACTATGAACAGACCAATGGGCAGACAAAAAGAATGGTTGGCAAGGTTGGAAGCTGAAAAGGAAAGAGTGGGATATTAGTGCAAGAATTTGAAAAGGAAATGAGAGTGGATCAAACAAATGGGAAAGTGGATGCTCAGGGGTGGCTGTAAGAATCAGAAGTAGACAAGAAGTCCATGAGACAGGAGCAGAACGAATCCACAAGAAGTGAATAATGATCGTACAAATAGGTAAACCCGGGATCGATGGACCGACCAGAAAAAGATAGATAAATACGAGATCACCAAAGCATGTGCAAAGCAGGGTAGATGTCGAGACGGAAGGAAAGAATCCGTAAGAGGGAAGAGAGGCTGAATGACTGAGACTATGTCCGTCCTAACACAAAGGATGATTTTCCCGGTACGGCAGTGCTGTAAGCCCCATTCATGACAAAGTTAGTTCCACTAGTATCAAGTCCCAGATTCACAAAAGAATCTTCTGTCCTCTGCTGTCCTCTTGCCAAAGGCAATGTCCTATTGTCAATAGTTGTGAGGACACTTTCGAAATCGAAATCATCTATCAGTTGAGAGTATTGAGTGGTAAAATTTCCTTGAATTTGAGTTGCCCCGTCGTTGAGGAGGCCATCTCTTGACTGTTGATTGGTATCAATGTCATGTCTTGCTAGGACTGATCCCGTGATGCTCGGATGACTTGCAGGGGTAACGTCAATCCGGGTCCCAGAACAGCTATCAAATCCAAAAGACTCGTTTTTGACAGCTCTTGTTTGATGACCGGGCTGTGGTGGTGTCAAAATGAGTGAGGAGGAAGATCCAGAATGTGACTCTTCTGAGGAATTCAAGTTGTCCAACGAGGAAGGACAACGGTCGACGAGCTCCTGAGACCTATGGGAGAACGCCGAAGATAGTTCATTGTCCGATGAAGCGGGACCGTTTACGGGCAGCACAGATATTCGAGAAGTAGGGCCACCATCTCCTGATGCAGCAGATGCCAGAGGGACCTCATCCACTTGTGGTTGTGAATCAAGATTGACGCCGGTCGTCAAGAGTGTGCATGTCGCAGTTTCATCGAAGTAACCATCAGTCGTGACAGGGACAGGACTCCGTAAGGGCGGCAGCGTTCCTTCAGGATTGGCAACCGCGCAGGATAATACTGTAGATCCGCTGTTATGAAGATACAAGATATTAGAAGGTGCCAGAATAGCGCAAAAATTGACATACGATGAGTCGCGCCTGATCTGATTGGGAGCGATCTCCCCGACATCATAGAAAACGCTAGATTCACTGGTAGCAACCGAAACAGCAGAACCAAACCTTGACAAAGTTTCGACTGAAAAGGTGGAAGCGTCATCATCGTCTTTCGTTACATCTTCTCTCGATGGAAAGGAATACGAGCTGAAGTCAGGGGAAGGAGGTTCATCGCCGATTGGGGAACTTGTAGTGGGGGCACCAAACGTGAAGTTAGGTTCAGGAAGAGGCCCTGGTATCTGAGGTACGTATCGCCGAGAAGATGTGAATAATGAGGTATCTGGCAGCGAAGCGCGAACAGCGTAGAGTGGACGAGGGGAGGGAGGTGATAAACCATCAGTCCGGCCGCACATGAGGGTTCGGGGATCTATGGAAGCACGTCGCATGTCAAGGTAGTTGCTCGGAGGTCCACGGTGGGGCAAAAGTGGCTTCCGTGCCTGCAAAAAGACGGGCTGTTTACCAGACAAGGAGGATTGGCGACCAGACTGTGATGGCGTAGGCGAGCGCGGACCGAAAAGAGTTCCGTTCCTAGCGCGTGCATGATGAGCATAAGGATGCATTACGAGACGCTGAAGACTGGTATCAACTGAGCGCCTGCGGGCAAGTGGATCCCAGGCGTCAATGGATCGCGGACCATGAGTGGGTATAGTTGTAAAAGAGTGGAAGAAAGCATTAGCAGGAAGAGAGCCACGGCGCTGAGAATGCACGTCAGCAAGGGAGTGTCGCGAAGGGAACACGGCATTGTCTGGAAGTGACTGGTCTGACGGGGTGGGCTTCCAAGAAGAAGCGGAAGAGGGTCTAATGGTAGGTTCATTTAGACGATGGAACCTTGGCGGCGATGCCAGTGAAGGCGACGGTATATGGGTCCGGGGATCAGCATCTTGGCTCTGGGAAACATCCTGGGGGCAATCTGGATTAAACGATCCATCTTCGTTCGGCGTTGCGGGCGGTGATGCTGAGTCAGTCTCGTCCTCGTCTTTGGGACTAACGTCCCCACCGGTTGAAACTAGGTCTGTACTAGATGCAGCAGCACTGGACAAAGAGCCGCTCTGCTTCTTGCTTAACCTGTTCTTTTCCTTGGCTCGTCTGAAATTAAGTCAGCATTTAGAAAATCGTTTTTGAAAAGCGGGATCAACTGTACCGATTCTGGAACCAAACCTGGGAAGCGATTGTGGGTTCAATGAGAGGAAGACAGCAAAAACACATACCTGGACGCCACGAGCAGTCATGGCAAGCTGGGCAGCCAAGTCATTGCGAAGGGTCGCGTTGGGTTTTGTGTCGACACGGAAGACGGCCTCAAGAACCTTGAGCTGGGCAGAGGTGGTGCGGCGCCTGTGCTTGACCTCGTTGGGAGTGTAGGGGTAGAAGGCGCGGAGGTCGACGGCGGCAGGGTCGTGGAGAGGGAGAGGACAACGAGAGTCATGTTCATACTGCATGGGGTGTGGGAATGCCGTTGTGGCAGGGATTAAGTAGTACGGGCATGCAAAAATAGCACTTGAAAATCCAACCGCCCACTCCGACTTTCCCGCAGTTTCCCATTTCCTCTCCCATTCATATAGCTCAGCCATATCATATCGTATAATTCTGCCTAGCCACTACATCTACCAGATCGCTGCCACACAACGACAGTCCTACATACAAATGCGACATAGACTCAAAACAACCTCGAACCGGTTCAAGAAACAAATCACGAAAGCATATCACCTAGCGTACACTGTCCCAAGTTAAATAGAGTTAGCATATCCAATCATGCATCCGTCGGCCATTCCCACCCTATACGCTCATGTCCATCTCCCAACTGCTCTCCTTTCGTCGACCAAGTATTTTCTCAAGGAATCCCACCGGCACACTGCCTAATGGTGACCCAACAAATTCCGATTCTCCCTCTCGTCTCGCATCTCCAATCAGTCTCTCCATCGCCTTTCGCGCCCGGGCAACAACAAAATGGTCACAGATCCCTCGCGCGCTGATGCGCGACGCAGGATCTGCCCGCATCATCTGCTTGACCAACCCAACAAGCTCTCGACTTTCTTCCTGCAGGTCTATCTGCGAAAAATCTTCCCTCCTCAACCGATGCCATGCCTCGCCTCTGTGGACCTAGTCAGTAAACAGACCTACAATTACTGTCTCCAGGGTCCATCCCCTTTTGGACAGATCGGGCTCGATAGATACTTACTGATCGGGTACAATAATGTTTGACGCTGTCTCCAAAATCGTCATCCCAAGGCTATACATTACGTGAGAACACACTTCTTACACCAACCATTCACTGTGAAATGCTCACCTGAACACGTCGGCTTCCTTTCCATATCGTCCTTGCAACACCTCGGGTGCCAAGTACAACTTGTCGCCCTCCCGCTCAAAAGTGTTCCACTTTGGTGATCTCACCGAATTGTTGGAAGCGCAAGGCCGAGGCCAAATAGATGCCATTCCAAAGTCTCCAATCTTAAATCGACCTCCTTTAGTCAAAAACACATTGGAAGGCTTGAGATCTAAATGAATCACGCCTGCATCATGAATAAACCGCAAGCCCTACATCAATCCATACTGTCGTTCAGTCCCTCATTTTTTGATAAATTATGCAGACTTACGTTACTCAAATCAGCAATGATCTTCCATACCCGTGCCTCATCTAGTCGTGGAAACACTCGTCCATATTCCCACAAGAATCTGGCGAGGTTGCCCGATTCACATAGCTCCGTCTGGATAAACAACGTTTCATTTTCCTCCCAGCTGTCAATGTAACCCAGGACATTGGGATGACGACCATCGGGGCCACAATCACAGGCAGCCTGCGACAGGTGCTTGAGAATGTCGACTTCTTCGCGCAACCGAAGCCTATCCAGATAATGAAATGAATATCATCAATGATCAATGATGCTAATCAATAGGGGTATATTCCCCTTGTGAACGTGTACCCACCTGTGCTTCACTCCTTCAAAACGCTTGGACTTCTTGATTGCAAAGACTTCAGAATCATTGCCTGTCTGACGCTGGGCCTTGATCACTTTTCCAAACTCACCGCTACCAACCTCAGCTAATTCAATAAACTCCCGCTCAAACCGTGCACGGTTCTCTTCTGCCGTAAATTCGGACAAGCGCCCATTCATTGATCGGGCTTCCGGTGCCGCGTGTCGTAAGTTTGTAACAGACATGTAGCGTGACTCATTCATGGGACTTAGCGTGATGGCAGAACTGTTCGACGAGCCAGATACTGAACGGTCTGGCATTACTATGAATGATGATGGTGAATGTATATGGGGCTTCGATAGTTGCCAATCTATCATACCAAACAATTCAGTCCTTCACTAATCTAAAGGAGGAAGATCACATACCCGCTGTCTTGCTGCGCGTTGGGGTCATTGACATTGAGCCAGACTCGCCGCTACTTGAGAATGCCCCACTACTACTACGCCTCATAAGCCATCGCGTTCTAGTCAGCGCCAGTGGTGCATGTCCCCGGCCTAATTTTCCGTAGTTGGCGTTCCTCCTAGTACTTGGACTATCCTGTTCCTCTTCCGAATCAGAGCTGTCGACAGATTGTCCATCCTGTCGAGGATTTATAGGAATGACTGCAGGAAGGCTCTTCCGGGGCGCTTTTGTTTCACTGAAATCCAAGCGTGGTCCAACTTTGGATGCTATAACACTCTGCCATGGCCTATCTCGTCCAAGAAATGTGGTGCGATTCTTCTTGACAGGTGTACCTGGTATCTTCTTCGTGATTTCATGCGGACCGTTCGCTGCAGACGCGAGTGTATTCATGATGAAAGCATCAACATCAACCCCACTTTCCAGACTTTCATAGTTAGCCCGAGATCCATTGTCATCCGCACCCCTGACAAATACATTCGCATCAGGCCAATGAAACCCAGATTCAGGCGCAACCTCAGGTGTCACAAGACTTTCATCATTATCAGAGAAAACTGAGCTAACGCTGGTCGACGATCGTGGAACAAGGCACGATAAATCGCCTCTCTTGAGCAGCTTGCTATTCGGGAGGGCCAAGCCCACATCATCATCACTAATGACAACACCCGAGTCACGAGGTCTGTATTTCAACTGCAAAGTGGTTTTTGTAGTGGAGGGGGTATCTGCAGTGACATTCAAAATAAAGGATGAAGGTGGAAGATTGCCATCAAAGTCCATGTCATCATCAACATCAGTGCTGACACAATCAGCGTTGTCTGGGCATGATGCTGGAGATGGTAAATGTACTCCGACATTCTTACATGTTGTCAGATCTTCCGGGCTGCGTCGATTGGGTTCTCCATTCGTCTTGACTGCTTGAACCGGGCAAGGCGGGGTAACGGAGGCATTTGTGCATATGGATGCGGAGACAGGGGTTTGGGCAATGGCTGGGCCAAAGAAGAGGGTCGCTGAGCTGAGGCTCTCGAGACGGTTAAGAGGCGGCCGGGATGGAAAAGGAGGTTCAGGTAGGCTAGGCGGTGGCAATATGCGGGTGGCAACCGCGTTAATTCTACGACGTTGCACTGGAGAATTGAGGTCCGAAGCAGAAGAGTTTGAAGAGGAGCGGCTATGAAAGGATGGGAAGGAAATCGAGCTTCTTGGCTTACTTCGCGTAGCATTAGATGGGGTCTAGCATTATGAATGAGCACACAGAACATTTGAATTATATGAACTTACACGTCCAGGGGACCTGACATAGTGTTTGAGCTCAGAAGATACCGGTCTGGATCGGGCTCGCCGTTTCGTGACATGACCCCCTGGTGAAATGACCGCAGCTACTTCTTTATTCGTCTTGCCTTTGTTAGTAAGAGCTCGACCAGCGGATAGACCCAGGCTTGCGACCTTGTGCTTCATCCTAGCATTGCTAAGGAAAAGTGTGTTGGCCTCGTCCTCGTCAATTTCGCACTCAGAGTCACTGGGACTACGGTTGAAACCACCACCTGAGGCATCACAGTCACTGATACGGAGGCGTGTCAAAGTAGCAGTGTGACGTTTAAGATAAAGCTCAGTTTCCGTCTTTGTTTTGGGTGTACAATCATTCGTCTTTGGTGTTGGCAGAGGAGCAAGTCGATTGAATTGGAAGGACGGGTTTTCTCCATTATCTGGGGTCAATGGTACAAGCTTGAGGGGAGTAAGGTTGTGACGACGCAGGGGCGTACAATGAATAGTCGATTTGCGTTTGGTTCCCAGTCCGGTCCGGGCACCAGGATCCGGGTCGGGTAGAAATGAAGCGGTGTTCGATGATAGGTTCGCCTCCGGGCTCCTCGGACTCAGAGCAGAGCGATTCATAGAACAGTGGCTAGGCCTGACGGGAGTTAGAAGGAGGGGTTTTGTTGTAGATACAGAAGGACCTGACGAAAGAAAAATGGAACCCTCTTTGTCATCAATAGCGATAGGCTGGGGCTTTGAAGCGAGTGGATTTGAGGGAGTTGGTGCGTAGGGCGACTGGGTAGAGTCCCGCAAAGGAGTCACCACGGAGGAAAATAGTGACTGCTGGCGCAGAGGCGAGGGAGTAGTGAGCACTGGCGAGTCAAATGGACTAGACTCGGAGAAGCGAGGTGAGGCACAGTGGCGAGGATAGAACTGTGATACTGCAGAATCACAAGGAGGGCTGCGCGACTGTATACTAGGAGTCGACACGAGTAGCATTTTATTCGGTGGCTAATAGGGTAGATGGGCGTCTAGTTCTGGGGTCGCCGTCGCGTGAATAATGAGAGCAAGGAGGTGGTAGTGGTCAAAATGCATGATTCGGTGGCTGCTTGTTTTTATCTCACGCCAATGTCCCAGTCAACAAAATCATGTGATCGCGTCGTAATGATCGCTGATGTATTAGTCATCCGATGATCGTAGCGGGCCAAGTAGCCGTCTCCCACAGCCAAGGATGGACATTTCGTCAGTAGATACACCCACACAAATCGTTGACTACAAAATAACATCCCGTTAGTTCCATTCTTCAGGGAGGCTACCAACATCCGCTTTCGCGCTCATGGCAAGGCCGACGTGCATTGACCAAGTCAATGCTCATGTATCCCATCTTCATTACGGACGATCCTGGCGCAGCGGTAGAAATTCCATCCCTACCCAATCAGTGCCGCTGGGGAGTTGACAGACTCCAAGGTTTTCTTGGACCCCTTGTTCAAAAGGGGCTCAAGAGTGTCATTCTTTTTGGTGTCCCGCTCAGCTGTCAAAAGGTGTATCGTCCCCAGTGTTTCATTGCTCATTACTAACACAGATGCAGGATGGCAGAGGGTCCCCAGCGGACGACCCAACAGGTCCTGTCATGCTTGCCATCCAAAAGATCAAACAACTCTTCCCCTCAATCTACATCGCTTGCGATGTCTGTTTATGTGAATACACTGACCATGGCCATTGTGGTCTTTTGCATGACGATGGAACTATCAATATTGCCCCTTCAGTCGAACGCATCGCAGAGGTTGCTGTCAACTATGCCAAGGCTGGCGCTCACTGCGTCGCACCTAGCGATATGATGGATGGACGTATCAAGGCTATCAAACGTAGCCTTATCGACGCCGGGTTCGGTAATAAATGCACCTTGATGAGCTATTCCGCAAAGTTTGCCAGTGCACTGTATGGCCCATTCCGGTATGTTATGGTCATGCCGGCCTAATGCAATCCACAGCTGAAATCCGTGTCGATCATAACAGAGATGCCGCTGGCAGTGCACCTTCCTTTGGTGATAGAAAATGCTACCAACTCCCTCCATCGGCCAAGGGTCTTGCTCGTCGAGCCGTCGTAGGTCATTCATTAATCCATCTTCTCCAAGTTTTTGAAAGAAACACTACGTGTCTAGCAACGGGATGCAGCAGAAGGCGCTGACATCATTATGGTCAAGCCAGCATTGCCCTACCTTGATATTATCAATGATGCGGCTAAACTCGCTCCCGATCATCCACTTGCGTGCTATCAAGTCAGTGGTGAGTTTGCAATGGTGCATGCTGGTGCAAAAGCTGGTGTATACGACCTGCGGACGATGGCCTTCGAAACCGTTGAAAGTATGGTTCGTGCGGGTAAGTGTCCATAACACTCTATCATGAGCACTCAGGAAGCATCACTTCTTTAGGCGCTGGCCTCATTCTCACTTACTTCACTCCTGATTTCCTTGACTGGCTTGAATTGTAGATTGTTAAATTTTCATGAGCTGTGTATATGTTACACTAGTTGTCTCTTTCAGGTTTGTTGTTGTACCTTGTCATTGAACTCATCTTCCGGAATACATTTTCATTGACATGACAGGATGATTCAGGGCAGGTTTATACCCTCATGGGACACTTGCCGACGTGCTTCCCACTGTACATATCGGCACCTTTATTCAGACACCGACTCCAGGCAAACTAGATATCCTCGAAGATTACCAATTGGGTTCGTGTCAATGATCTCGTTCGGATTCACGTACGAGCTTCATTGCAGTCGTGAACCAGCGTGGCTTCATTGTGGCCTTCAATCAAGCCGACATCTCAGATATATTCTGGTCGGAGGAAACTGTCATACCCAAAGGGAGCTTCATGTTACCAGCATTCTGCGATCTGCATCTACATGCACCGCAGTATTGATATCGAGGTACTGGACTTGATTTACCTCTGATGCAGTGGCTAGACATCTATGCCCTAAATCCAGAGGAGCAACTCGATTCCGATCATCTCCTGGCCAGAAATGTTTATCGGAAATTGGCGAAAAGACTGTTGACGAACGGGACAGATGTGTTACTCTTTGGAACAATCAATGAGAACACCAAGTATGCTTCACCTTAAAGGGCCTGGATGATGTCTGATGCATCGGGTTTAGTTTGATCTTGGCGGACGAAATGCAAAAGGCTGGAGTTCGTGCTTTCATGGGAAAACTATTGATGGACAAGTCATCTCGTATAACATATAACGAGGCCTCTGCAGAAGCATCTCTACAATCAGTGAGATTTTTTGTCGCTCGATGACGCGCACTCGTAGAAAACCTTCAGCCTCATGAGAGATTGATCGAGCCGGTCCTCACGCCAAGATTTGTGCCAACATGTTTGGACGATCTGTTACAAAGTTTAGGTGTACTGTCGGGGAAAGAATTCAAAGTTATCTTGCAGAGGCGCTCGATGAGGTGGAGTGGATAAGGCAAAATTGCGGTATGGAAGACATTGATGTCTTTTTGAAGGTAAGACCATCTTCCAGCTGACCCAGTCTCCAGTTGATCCATTGGGACTTGATAAGCACGGTCTCTTGACGTCACGTACAATTCAAGCACATTGTACATTTCTCTCACCGTCCAACCTCTCTTGTATTCATGAACATGACACTGCGATTGCTCATTGTCCTCTGTCAAATGTCTATTTCTCCGCTGAAATTTTTCGTTTGAGGGAAGCTCTCGATGAGGGTGTCAAGGTTGGCCTCGGGACAGATTTCGCGGGTGGATATAGCGCAGACATTATGAACACAATGCGTCAAGCTGTTGTTGTTTCAAGGGTGCGACAGAGAAGGGAGACAATGCGGAAAATCAACCAAGACCAGTCTTTGAAGCTGGAGAGCAAGGTCGGCTATCGATTGGAAAGAGGCTCTGTACCTTGCAACGAAAGGAGGTGCGAGCGCATTGGGATTGAATAGCGGATTGTTTGAGGTTGGTGCGCCATTTGATGCCCAGATGAGTGAATTTTCTCTAGCGAACATTTATGATCAGAGCTTGATGCGGAGGCCGACGAGTCGTGACAAGAGACCCCAATACTGGAGAAGGAGTTGGTGCACTCGACTTTTTTCGGATGTGATTACTGTCACTGAAGCGGTAGTGGAGAAATGGTGGTGTTGGAGATGACAGTAATAGAGGATCTGTGTGGGTGCAAGGCTCCCAAATACTCCTTCCTGTAGACACATCCCTGATATTTGGCTCCTTAGCCCTCCGCGTCTTAGTACTAGATTACTTGTTGCGGAATAGAAATGCTGTATACAAAAAAGGCTTCCCAAGTGTTCTAGGAAAGATGCGTGAGAAAAGTAGTGCTTGTACAATTGCTGAATTTTTCTATTCTTTACGTGTGATCATGTTTGTTTTTACCGTCCTCTCCGCCGTCATTGCCTTTGGCACCGCCTACTCCATTCTCTATGGGACATATCTCGATACATCCAACCCTCTCATCAGCAATCTTCCACACCCACTCAGCTATTCGCACTATTTTGCGAATAAATCCAATCCCCTCAACGTCTATTTCATCAAGAACGCCTGGGGCTGGACATCCGGCCTTTTCTTGTTCTTGTGGGTTACGAGTCCATCTCAAAAGCGTACTGTACGAAGAATACTGAAATGGGCGGTTGCAACGGGAGTCTGGGTGCTGTTTACGATGCAGTTAATTGGTCCGTCTGTGACAGACAGGATCACCGTTGCGTCTGGTGGGGCATGCATGGTCAAACTTCCTTCAGGAGAGTTTAATACCATTCCTGCGGAAGTGTGTTTTGCAGGTTCCGCTGTCGGACCCATGTCCCATCCCCAGTTCTTCTCTCAGATCGGTCAAATTTCCTCTGACTGGAGTGCTCTTCCGCGGTTACGCAGAGGTCACGACGTATCGGGACATATCTTCCTTCTCACCATGTCAACCCTTTTCCTCTCCGACCAACTACGCCACTCTCAAGACCTCGCGTCTCGGAGCTTGATTCATAGAGTCGCCATTTTTGCCAATGTGCTCCTTATCTGTGCCTGGATTTTGGGAAGCTACACGACCTCTGTATATTTCCATGCTCCTTTGGAAAAGCTGACTGGATATTGTAAGTTTTTTTCTTATCAAAGACGTCGACTTTACTCAAGTTATATAGTCGTAGGCCTTCTGGGTTTTGGGCTTACCCTATTGGTCTAGAGAATCTGGGAAAGCCTAAAGCTCAAGCATTATAAATTGAAAAAAGCATTATGTATAAAAACTTTGGACATTCAGGATCACGTTAAAGGGGAGGTCAGTTCGATGCAAAACTCAATCCAAGGCAGTGTGACAAGAACGATATACGATGAGTTAGAACATCCAACAATTGATCAACAACCAGATGACACCTGCAGGCCAGAATATTGAAATGCTTCCTATCAGTGTCGATGCGACAATGCCTCTCTTCTTCCTTGATAAACTCTTTTGGTCCCCATCTCTCAGAATCTTGAGCATTGCCAGAAATGCAGTCCACCATACGGACAAGCGGGGTATGCAAAAGAGATTAAGTTGCCGCTGTCTTCTCCCGGTCACGAATGTCCATGACTTCCAAGCACTTGAATGCTTGGGTACATTCCCGGGGGTAGAGATGGATTGAGATGGGGAGAGTAAACCCCGGGGATCCTCATTGAGCATAGCAGGTACAGACGTGTCAAAGTCCATCGGATAGTCTATTGGCGCCCATCCTTGACCATTGAAATAGCTCACATCTCTATAGACGTCGTACCGTCTCGGAAACATTGGGCCCTCGCCATCATGCACTGAGAATATCAGTTGTGGACTTGATGTTGTGAGACTCTGCGCTGTCAGTGTTCGGAATGATGGTGTGGCTGATGCCACAGGACTTCGGGACGTTGGCAATATTTGGTTTCTGGGCATGGTCAGTGAGAATGGCGTTTGAGGTTTTGAACGACGAAATCGCCAGAAATGTTGAACATTCAACATGAAAAGGATACAGAACGTCATGAATGCCGAGTTCTTGTATCCAGAAGAGATAAACATTTGGTCGGGAAGAAAACATGGATGATGAAGAAGAGATCTTGTCGTCTCTCCGTCGGTTGCTGGAGCTATGATTGAGAGAAGCTGGAATCCCGGTTTACGGATGTAGGGAGTGGGAGAAAACGATTTCACTGTGACCTCTGGAATGGATCTGTTAATGTTGAACGATGTACCATCGTGCAAATATTCACAATAATCCCGATCATTCCCGCTGTATCGATGAGGTCAGGCTGATGGATGCGATAAATATATCGGCGTACCTGAATACTATAGACGGCTTTAGCGCTTCCATCAAAAAGGTGGTTGTCTGTTTACTAAGTGTCTTTTGATATCCGTATCCTGCGCCCCTATTGATCATTCCACTTTCACGGAGAGGCCCACAGTCGTCTTCGGACCGATACAGTGGTATATGGGACAGTACTATAAGTGGGTCATGATTTTCTTTGGCAGACGCAAAAGATGAGTTAGCTTTTCGACTTCCTCGGAGGCGGATGTGTCCATGTCACTTACGAGCTGCAACATCCCTGACAGCTTCTACGGCACCCCCGGGGATGGATTTCCAACGATCAAGTGGCACGCCGGGTGTGTACATTAGATAATCCTCATCAACCAGACCCGGAGCGTCAGCTGCAAAGAACGAATGATTTCTGAGGGTGATAGTCGTGCTTAATAGGCCGAAGTGTTTCTGATAATACTTCCTTATGCCTAAAGCAGAAGTACGCCCCAAACTAAAAGAAGAAATCAGCGCTTGAGTTAGACGCCCTGAAGAAGCACGGGCAGATCCAGAATCTCACCCTACATCATTGTTCCCAGGCAAGTAATATACTGAAGTGGAGGCATCAAACGGAAATAGGGACTTGAATTTCTGAACGAGTCGACTGTATCTGTTTTTTCACAATGAGTGACTGTTCCTCGACAACCAGGATACTTACTGTGCCTCATTCTTAACAGATTTCCCATCGCTTAACATGTCTCCCAGGAAAAACACAGCTTGAGGATCCAGATGTCTTGTAACATGCCAGCTTTTTTTGAGGAATTGGTCCGTAGAAAATGTGTGTAGGAGCGAAAACAACATGGATGAAGGGACCGAAACTTGCGGATCCGATATCAATAACACGCGTGATGCATCTTCCGTTGTCTGTTGGGACCATGACTCTCGATGTATGATATTTAAGAGCCAACACATACCCCATGTGCAGGCCATTTACAGATCGACAGGCTCCAGAAGTACACCCCGGCTTCAGCCCAACAGACAAACAAGATCCATAATATCCGAAAAATGTTAGTCGTCAAGGCAGGAGAATAAAGGACGCTTCTCAATACAGCGCTGGGACGACTCATGGACATATAGCAAGAACTAACGAGTAGCCCGTGTGATGGTCGGTGTTAGAAAAACCCAGGGACTGTCCGAGATTTAAATAAGGATTGGCTTAGCCGAAAGAGAAACACATTACGAAGCGATCTCTCGTTAACTTCTTGCATTATTGATCCTTGATATCTGATGGTGGTCAGGACCCATCTCTAGAGCAAGTTTACAGTTGATCCCGTGATTGATTGTAGCATGTGGTTGTGGTCTCTATAAGAATCGAGTCAATTCATATTCACATAATATGATCCTCATACCTATGTTACTACTTAGGATCAGTTGAAAACCTCAGGCGATTAATGAGTTTGCCGTCCCGGTAATCACACTCGATTTCTTGCTAATCTCCCAATCTAACTTTAGACATTGTACAAATAACGGATCACATACAAACAGACAAGTTGATATACCCGTCCTTCATGTCATAGTTTTTGTGCTCGCATCGCGCCAGGATTATCTGTCTATCTGTCGTCCATTTGGTATTCTAACATGTGATCCTGATCATTCTTCTGGACACGTAGATGTCGAGCGCCACATCTAAAATAAACTGAGTCACCACACTAGACCATGCACTAGATCACCCTTGCTCATGTTAGTTCACGCTAAATCCTAAGTTTTCCTGCTTTCCTACTGATGTGGTTTCCATTTCATCTTTCGTCATCCAAATTATTCCTCTGAAGGTAGGAAAGTGACTACAATACACAGATAGGTATCTCACCGAGATGGTCGATGCGATAGAAATACACCACTAATAACGAGTAGTTCGGGACAAAGAAGTACTGGAAAGAATATGAAGTTCACTCCCAGTCACTGTCGTCATCCTCTTCCTCTTCCTCTTCTTCCTCTTCCTCCCCCTCCTTCTCTTCTTCTCCATCCTTTTTTCCTTCACTGCCCTCATTTTGATGCTTTGTGGCAACTTTATCTAGCTGCTTGGTTGTGTCACCTGAGCTGCTAGCATTAGCGGAGGACACGACATCAAAACTATCGAGACTGCTGTCTCGCGTTGATGCGGCAGAAGATGGGGGAACCTGAGATGATTTTTCTTTGATAGCAGAAGCCTACAATGAGCCGTTGAGTCGTGAACCGCAAATTTGGGATCCCAACCTACCAAGGATCTTGTGGGCGTGGTCTCCTTTACCACTTCCTTATCATCTTCAGAATCTTCGTTATCCCAGTCAAAATCATCCTCGCTCTCCGTGTTCACTATTTATATGCATTCAGGACATGACTTGAAGGTTCGATTGAGAGATGGAAGCCAACCTTGTAATACAGCCTTCCGTTTCTCTTCTTCTTCCTTAATTTGGTGTGAGCGGAAGAAGAATCGTTGCCAGAACTCTATTTCGGTCATATCAGAAGGAACTAGAAATTCATAGGCAGACTACAAATCAGCTAGTGCGGTCCAAAACGAGCGATAACTTACCGACGGCCTCCTTCAAGCACATAAGAGCTTTACCATTGGCAGGATCCTCCAAGCTCTTAGTGATGGTTGTCCGCCACTCCTCGCCTTCAAGACCACCGTTTTTCAAAGCCACTTCCTTCTGAATCCATGCCCTGTACAACTCTTTGGTGGCCGTGTCCAACGCGGGATCCGTCCGCATAATGGTAGGGTCATGTGTCAACCTTGTCAGGAATACTTCTGCCCTTGAATTCACAGCAGACATCCCTGCATCAACACTGGCTCTCTTTCCTTTCCCAGAATCGACAGTAGTATCGGCCACAGTGGTTCCAGTCACTTCAACATCTTCCGGTGACATATTCGATCCACCCAAATTGAAACCAGATGAGGTAGAGTTCAACCTTGAGCTAGTTTCTTCGGGAGGAATGACCTTCACAGCATCTCTAAGCACCTCCTGAGCTTCTTTAACCGCTTCTCGTAGCAAAGCTTCACTCTTGTGCGCATACTCCTCTGCCTGAGCACGGGTGACACCTTGAATCCTTTGTACTTCGGAGAGCAGATTCGTGCGTATCTGTGCTAGGTCGATGGTCCCCGAAGCATACTTAATTGATTCTGGAATATGACTTTGCACGGTTGAGACGACGTTAGGAGGAAGGGCAGATTGAAGTCGTGAAAAGAGTGCCTGTGTGTTCCAAATTGACTGAGATGATGATGAGTCGGAAGGTTCTGCGGAGGTGCTTGCAGCCGTGTTCACGTCAGTGTCATTCAGCGTAGCGATCGAGGATGCAATTGGTGTGGTAGAAGAAGGTTTCGTCTCTTCCGCTGTTGTAGATGTTTCCCTCTGGGTTTGAGGGACAGCATCTCCAAAATCTCTTTGGGCAGTCTGAAATACTGTCTGACTCTGTCCAAAAGTTAATTATTTGAGTCTAAGCCGAAGTAGCAGGCGAAGCATGCCTGTTTTCTGAAACCCATCCATAGGCGACCTATCTGTCCGATGACTTGGTTAACTTCTTCATTGAGACTCTGCTGTGGCTGGTTAGGTGGAGGTGTGGAACTCCCAGAACTTGCAATGTCGTAATTGTCAAGGAAATTCATTGAAGTGTAATAATCACAACCAGACAAAAGGATACAAAGGTAATTTCCATGTTGGGTAACCTATTCACATGATATCTCGAATTCACAAAATATTCACAAAATCCGTAGTTGAATGAATGAGGCATTTGCCATGTCGAGAAATAAAAAAAACTCCATCTAAGCAGACATATTGATTGTGGGTGCGAGCTTGGATGGCGCGTTCAGGGAAGAGTCAATAGGAACCTGAACTTTGGGTCGAGAACCAAGTCCCTGAGATGAACGAGCCATCCTGCAGTCCTTGACGAAATCAGAAAACATCTGGCGCAACATCCTCAGGACTCAGTTTTATTTGAAAATTTGGAAGGGGCGAACCTCGATAGTGTCAAGAGGGCCGCCTGCACTCTCAGGATGAAACTGAACACCGACTATGTTCTTACCGGAAACGGAAGTCGATTTGATACCCTCAACTGAGGAATCATTGCAATTGATGAAGAAAGGCTCCCATCCAGCAGGGAAAGGATCTTGCAGCTTCAACGCATATTGGTGATTTTGACTGCGGTACTGAATCAATACAGGTATAGTAACCAAGCGAGGAAACAATTACCTTGTGACGTAAACACGACCAGCCTTAATTGAGCCAGAATTGGCGAGAGCCAGGACCGGTTGGTTGTGACCACGATTTCCAAATGTCATCCTATATGCCTCCAAGCCAGCAGCCATGCCAATGACTTGGTGACCCATACAGAGACCAAAAATGGGCTTATTCCACTCTTGGATGGTCTTACGGAGATTCAAAACAGCTTGCGCACAATGCGTAGGCGACCCGGGGCCATTGGTCAAGAAAAGTCCATCAAACTGATTCCTAATTTTGTTAAAGTCGTAATTCCAAGGGAGTACAGTGACAGCAGCGCCCCGACGAACAAGAGAACGTAGGATGTTCGCTTTGGCACCGAAGTCAAGGACGGCAACACGAATATCGCCAGTAGAGTTAAGCTCATATGGGGCCTTGGTAGAAACTTGGTCTACGAGGTTCTCCGTGGTAGGATCCCAATACTCATGAGCTTCAGGGGCGGAGAGACAGGTATCAGGTCCGATCGCCACCCGACCGAGAGTGGTTCCTTGATCGCGCAACAGAGTGGTGATTGCTCGAGTATCAACTCCAGTGATGCCTGGCACATTATGACGTTTGCACCAAGATGCAAGAGACTCAACAGCCGAATGATGGGAAAAGCGCTCGGCAACATCACCAACAATGACTGCAGCACATTGAATGTCCTTGGACTCAAGGACAACACCAACATCCTGTGAGTCCAACGGAGCCTTGTTGAGAGGTACGCCGTAATTACCGATCATGGGCGTGGTGAAGACAAGAATTTGACCTCGATAAGAGGGATCGGTCATAGATTCGGTGTCTATGATTTAAGGTAACTAAGAATGCAAATGAAACACATAGAAAAAATGAACCACCCACAGGAAGTAATAGAAGTTGAGAAGACAGTCTCACCAAAAAGGCTGCGAGGGGCACCAAATGACTTGCCCTTGAAGGACTCGCCGGACTTGAGGTGAAGAACAGCAGGAAGCCCAGAGAAAGATTCTGCATGAGTAGCGAAACCCCGAGATAGCTTTTGAAGGCGGAAGATATGGCGAGCGAGCATGATGAGTTTACACTATTATTTAGAGGCCGAGGAGGGAAAATACGAGATCACCGAGGTAGCTGGAAGAAAAGTCAGTGCAAACAAAGGTGCTTATAAGCAAGACTAACTCGTCTCTGGTATTCTTGGTAAAAAGCATCAACAAAGGAGGTTTACCTCCCGTGGTTTGAAATATGGATCAAAAAAATTTCGATGCAGCTTTTATCGATGCCCTGCTCTTCCCACGCCATTCTCACACGCCCTGCATAACAATTTCCAGTTCAATCTGTTCTAATGTCAAATGAGTTTCTAGTTCCACCATTAATCTTCATACTATTTTCGTGGACGCGAACCACCTATTTCCCCAATATCGTCATGGGTTCCGGATCTCTTAATCAAGCACGACATTCGTCGCAATCTTGCCCAAGGCTAATCCAGCAACTCCATCGTTCACGTGTAAGAGTGCGTCGGTAGTCCTGCATCAACTATGGTATTTGTGTACCTGATTGTACCCGAGTCAAGCTTTCAGGGCTCTAATTAACGAAGCAAGTACGGCCTTCTCCCGCACCAGAGTGTATATTAAATTCTGAATTGGATGGCACCTACATGTGATCAAACTAAGCCAGAAGTAGAATCAACCAAACTGTTCGGTCATCCTTAGGAATATGCGGTACCAGACTAACATGAGATGACGACGTAATGCCGCTCTCAGAAGAGTAATTCAATCGAGTAGTCCACCGGGTCTGTCAATCCGGACATACAGTTTGGATACGAGAAAATAATATATGCTGTAGAGATAGACCCAAGTTGTCGGCATGCAATAAAATGATACATCAGGCTTCTTAAATATCAGTTCGGAGCGAAGAAAGCAAAATTTTGACGAAAAATACTGGAAGCAACTAAACTGACATCCTTCCTTTCAACCTTGCTCCAGCCTTCCTTGACTTTGGAATATGTGATATTTCCGCGTCACTTTCACTTTCCTTCCCAGTATCGTCGTCACTGCCATCATCTATATTTTCCACCCCCATTTTTCCGTACATCTGACTTAAACGCTCCTTCCTTTGCTTCGGCACTCTGTCAGTAGCCCGTAATCCAATTGACTGTCTCAGAACCTTAGGAGTGAATAATTTACTTGCTTCACCCGCAATGTCTGAGAGTGGACGGTATTGCGCGGGATGATGTTGTTTCACTGAATGTTTCTTGATAATAATTTCCCGTAGTTCCTCTTCTGAGCCAGATGAGGTGGACTCTCGGGGATCAGGAAGTTGGGACTGGAACTGAGAATGTGGAAATGCGGTCTGGCTTTCGCTCAGGATGAATAGTGGGTTGTTGTTCATGACCTCGCCTTTGCCGCGAACTTCAGTATTGTGATCTGCCTTCGGCCCAGAGGGCGACTTTTTGCAGTCCTGAGAAGCCGATTTGTGCTGGGATTGAGGCTTGAGCGGAAATGGAATTGGCAAAATTGTGTCTGCATCGGACTGCAATTCGTCGATCATGACGTCAGAATGTATATGACCGACAGACGTCCCAGATCGCATGGTTTCCCAAGCACCCAAAGATACCGAAGAGCTTGGCGGGAACCGCACTTCCTGCGCAAGTTCCGTGGCCTGACTCTCCACGACGCTTGATCGCATGTCCTCTTCTGGCGAAAATGGTGTTGGGGATTTGGCTGCCCCTTTTGCTACACCCTTCTTCATATTTTGCGTTCCTCTCGTTTGCTTTTTGGTCTCAGGCCGAGATGGCTTTCCAGCGTCTTGATTTCTCGGCATGGCTCGGACCTGTTGTGTCTTCTTTGCTAAGGGTTGAGAACCATTAGGCAACGAAGTGACTGGAGGTTGGGGGTTATCAACCGCTTTACGAGCGGGTACCCTTGCTGAGCGTCGAGGAGGAACATCCTGATCTTCTTTGCCCAGCTCAGACTGTTCACTCCTCTTCACAGCAGCTCTTGACCGAGGCTTGGCGCTCGGTGCCACAGTCAAATTCGAATTCAAATTCAAACTCGAAGTTTGCTCTTCGCGAGCCAATTTCAGATGGCTCTTCATTCTGTGAAAGATGCCCGGCTTCGGCGTGGCTGCCCGTTCGGGCTCTGCGATTGAGGATCCCGGAAGTGGTAAAGCTGGGGTAGGACTTTCGTAATCTTCGATGAGGCTTCCTTGGCGAGCATGAGAGTCATAGGGGTCGAGAGTTTTCGATGCTTCTATGGGATCAGACCCTGTGACTTGGGCAGGTTCAGCCTCTTCAACCTCTGAAGGTTTTTTTTCAGGACTGTTGGCCTCAGACTCAGTGGGATCCGACTCTTTTACCTCAACGCCCCCACTTTGGTCGGGTTCTGGAGATATCCGAGGAGATTGCGACGCTACCTCCTTGGCTGAGGGATGCGATGGTCCTTGTTGAGCAAGACCAAGTACTGTATTTTCTTCTTCCAATGCTTGTTCAAATGCGTCATTACCCCCTTTGTCTGATTCCACGGAACCCAGCCGTTGATTTATCTCTTGGAAGGAGGCTCCGCCCTGCGGAGGCTGAAAGTGCTCTTTGGGAACTGGGAGCGGTACTGGGTGTATTTCTCGGGATCCATCCTGAATTTCAGCATGTGCGACAATAGGGGGTACTGAGGCCATCGGTTTGTGGTTCCTAGACGTATGGAGTGTCTTATCTTCACTACTGTCACTTTCACTCCCATCATTATCGCCTACCTCCTCGTCTGAGGATTTATTCCTGAGCACATAGGGCTTTTGAGGTTCCAGAGAACGTCTTATCTCTTGTCCTTCCTCTGGACTGTCATCTGTTCGGATGTCTTCAGCCTCTTCATCTTCGCTTGACTCAGAAGATGGCCACTCTGTGGGTTTCAACGGAGTTCCAGGTCCCCGGATAACAGCCTCTAAATCTTTGTCGCTGTAACCCGATACATTGACAGGGCAAATTGGATCAAGTTGGCGAGAGGGATGTAGAGTAGACGTTGTTTCATCTTCAGAGGAACTTTCTTCATTGCTGTCTTCACCACTGTCACTGACTGAAGAACCTTCTTGGGCCCTTGTGTAGGATGATTCTGCGTCTGACGATTCCGCGTCTGAAGAATCCTGTGACTGGCTTTTACTGTCCGCAGCAGGCATATCTTCCAATGTTTGTCTTGGAAAGATTTGGGATACGAGTGATGGGAATGAGGACTTCTGAGATGGAGAAACTCGCGAGGCAGGTTCGTACGAGGGAGACTTTCGCGTTGTGTTTGCCTTCTGTAGACGGCCGTTTCCTTCTGGAAAACCTGGAGAAAAGGATGACGGGGGTACGGCAGGGGTCATCATAGTGGTTGATGATGTCTTGTCTACTGTCGAGAGAGGCTTGGCAGGAGGAACAGGTTTCACAGAAACTGAGGAAGCAACCTGGCAGAGTTGATTAATTTTTCGAGAATCATCATCGCTACTTACATTTGAGGATGCCTTCTTTTTGACATTTACTCCCTGTTTTCTCAGGAGTGCATTTTCCAAAACCTCAATTGCGTGCGCACCAACGTTGTCGGTACCTTCGGCAGTATGTTGCTTAAGCTCAGCTATCCGCTGCTCAATGGTATTGGGATCTTTGGCTCTGATCATCGGACAACGGGACCGATCATGAGTCAAAGACCTGCCACAATAAGGGCAAGTTGGCTTAGCATCTGGCTTTGGACCTAAAGGTATAGCAGCTGACTGGCTCTTGGTCGGTACTTCACTCGGTGCCGCAGCTGTCACCTCATTTGTTGATAGCTCTGGCGTCATATATTTCCCGATCATGAGTTGTGTTACGGTATTCATATTTTCTTCCAAACGAGAACCTCGCACTGGAGAAATTGTGTCACTCGTTTCAGAATCTACTACATGACTTTGTTACCAGTCATCCGGATTGTACGGAGGCAAGCTAACCTGCGCTAGTTGTCTTTTTTCGCATTCTTGACTTCGACTTCGCACGTTCTTTTAGACGTTTTGAGTCAGTTCATAGTTCTTCATTATCGAGGGAAGGGGTCAAACGAATTACCTGGAACTGGCAGATCCCCTGCGGTGGACTGGGTCTCCTTAGCTTTAGTATCTGGGAGGAGCTTTAGCAAAACTGGGATGAGAAATAATCTATACAGACCTATCTGGGTCCCATTAACACTGGCAGGCGACTCCTTGGCTGGCGTGGCCGCCATCGCCTTCAATTTTGAAGCTTGCCGAGCATGTTCCATTGGGGTTTGTGTTTTTCTGGGAAGCTCATTTGCCTCCTCGAAATTTCGAGTAATATTTGCAGAACCAGTTTCAGGTACTTCCAAGAAGCTTTCTTTGGTAACTTTTTTTCTCGTTTTGCTCAGTTTCTTTCCATTCACTTCTTGAGGTGGGGGTACAGTTGAAGGCTCGGCAATCGAGGTCGAAGGATTAGTGTCCCAATGTAAAGTCGGAGCAGTACTTGTACTGTTGGGTACATGTGCAGGAGGCAGGACTGTGGAAGAATGAATCTCCAATGGCTCTGTAGTAGTTGCAATAGTTTCATGGTGTTTAACGGACGATGTGTCAGCTACATCCTCTTCAGCGGATCTACTACCGTCAGGCTGAACGAAAGACACTGCTCGCTTCCTGGAAGTAGAAGCTGCGACTGAGGTGGCAGGGGCGAGGCTTGAACTAGTCTGAACTGACGAGGACTGCGGTGCAATCTCTATCTTCTTCTTTTTCGAGGGTGGTATTGGCTAGAAGAAAAATGGGTCTGTCTTCATCCAGGTATATTAACAAAGCGTACTCTTTTGTTTCCATGAGTAGTTTGTTCGATAGTGACTCTTACACATGCTGTACCAGACGAATGCAAGAAATGATAAAAGGCATCAAAGTCATCCTCTAAAAGTGTGATAAGTATGGGAACAGAATGAAGATTCAGGACTTACCATCCTCCAAGACAACATCGGAACCACTTCTCATTTGAGAGAGTGTGATCTTGGCATCTTCTCCGAATCCTAGCTTCGTTCTAACAGCACTTTTCAAATCCTCGAGTGAGTCCTCTGAGTCCGACATGTCAACCATAAGCACAAAAGACCGAGGAAACAAGTTACCTCTCAAGAGACGGTCGAAAGTCCTATCTGAAGCATGAAAAGTGATCCTGGGACAACCAAGATCGCGTTTTCGCTTGGAGCCAATCTCCATGGGAGAGTTGTGAAAGGAGCATGGTTCTACATACAACTATGGTACAAACAAAAACAAACTTGTTCTCCGAAAGCATCCTCAATGGCAAGCGGAGGCTATTGTGAGTGCCAACTTCGTTCATTGCTGAATGAAATGAACGTATTGCAGCACCGAGATTCAATCCTCACGTTCCAGGAATCAAGCATCAATTTCTTGCGAAGGGACTTGGTGCGATGATGTGGTTCTTTATCTTCTACAGAGCGAGGTGAGAGCATATTTTTTCAGGGATGTAAGCAATAACACTCAGCACGGCCAACGGTCATAGACGAGATGGTGCCAAGCTCATTGTACGCCTTTACAAAATGTATTATTACGGTCAAAATTAATTTCCTTCTTAGGGTCGTCACCCTGTCGTTGAAGAGGTCCATGGCTCTGGCGGACACCATTAATGGACGTAGAAGACCAAGTATGTAGTCCATTTGGCTGCATTGACCACTGCTGTGGCCAATGCGCAAAGCAGGGTCTCTTATCATGTACTCTGAATTTGCTAAGATATCGACTTCGAAATAATTGAATGGCCTATAGTGGTCGCAAGAGGGATAAAAACTCTCACATTTTGTTTGAGGATCAGAAGAGCGAGAAAGAACTTCCTTCGGTCACGAACACTTTCAGGCATCATGATTGTACTTCCCTATCGTTTCTCAACAACCGCCTTGTAAAGTATATGCTCTTATGAATTTGCTACCTCGGCAACGTCGAGTGGTCAACATACTCCGTCTGGCTTGGACAGTTCTTGCCTTTTGGTATGAGTATCTCATATTTAAAAAATACGCAAGGTCATGCCACTGGCCAGATCACAACACCACTGGACTGGTATGTCCTCCAACAAGGGACTGCAAACGAGGGATTTCAAACACCACTTTACCTTCTTATCTAGCCAAACGTAGATGACACATCACCTGCACATATTCTCCTCGTCGCAGACCCTCAAGTTTTGGATCATCGATCCTATCCCGACCGATTTGCCTTCTTATCCTATCTAGCCCGGCTAGTCGTCAATCTCAACCTTCGGAAGAATTGGCTAGCGGCGACGTCGAAGAATCCTGACATTGTTATTTTCCTTGGAGATATGATGGATGGTGGGCGGATGGAAATGTCTGATGCCGAGTATGCTTTGATATTCGGACACCGCAGACACCGTACACAACACTCATCTCTCCAACAGATATGAAGGATATTACGCTCGTTTCAAGGGTATTTTTCGCGCACAAAAGGAGGTACCACATTACTTCATACCCGGAAATCATGACACTGGGTGAGCTCCTTGTTCAACGATTCACTGTGAGTACATGTCCTCATCTGTTTTCACAGAATACAGCATCAAACAGGATTCTCTCGCAATGCACTCAAGCGGTACACTACGCATTTTGGCCCTCTGAACGATAAATTTACTTTGGCAAACCATACGGTGGTTCTTTTTGATGCCCCTGGTTTTGTGCGAGAAGATTATGAGCGTGAAGGCAAAGCAAAACCATTTAATGAGTGGAAACCGAAGATAGGTCATTCTTTTGAGTTTATAAGGAAGATACATGATGGTATTGCCTGTTTCCAAAGTCTTGCACCATATCCTCGCTTAAGTTGCTGTGTAGTCAATGATCCAAGTCCACTCGTCCTCTTTACTCATATACCCTTATATCGACCAGATGGAAAACGCTGCGGCCCACTTCGAGAGAAAGGAACAATACGACCTGGCGTCGGGTTTGGCTATCAGAACACGTTAGGAAAACAGGCGACTTTCTATTTGTTAGATCAGATCCGACCAATAGTTGTCTTTAGGTGTGTTCTCTCGGTCGAATTTCTCATTAAAGCTAAGAACTTCACAAGTGGCGATGACCATGACTACTGTGAACATATTCATCAGGCCATCATCTCTCAACCCGTGCGGGAGGTCACTGTCAAATCTCTATCCATGGCAATGAACGTCCGAAGACCCGCTTTCCAGCTCTTATCCCTATTTCCTGCTTCCTACTGGGATGACCTTCATCCGACCTATGCCGACATACCTTGTCTCCTTCCAGATCAACTAGGGATATACTTCAATGTATACATCCCATGCTTCTTACTTTCTTTTGTCATTGTTATTTGTGCTGCTGTAACTCGAGCACGAAGATCACCCCGAGGTGGTGCTAACGAACATATTTCCATGTCCTCAAAACACCTACCGAATCCTGTTCCAGGCACTGAGAGTTTAGGTTCTGTCAATTGTTTCGGTAGTCGTCGACGATTGCCTTTGGGCTTGGGACGCCTCTTTGTCCAAAGGTCAAACAAATGTTCAAAGAGGAAATTATGGAGCCATGTCCTTCACGATGTTGGCGATATTGCTGTCTTCCCTATCGCCATTTTTGTAGTTATTACCTTCTTTGTTTCAATGTGATGGACCAACTCATACACTATCAAATGATGCTATTGGGATCTCAAGTCATATACATATTCATGCCCTTTGTCTAGAGTTGTACCTCACTTCGAAGGACCCAGATCCCGAGTATATGTCTCGCTCCAACGTGCGTAACGAGTGGACCATCGTTCAAGGCTTAGAATTTTCTCGTCTGATCTTGCCGAAACGATGATTTGATACCACTATTGGTGAGCTACACTGGGTCTCATGACACTTGGGATCTGGTGTCTCGGCCGACTGATCCTTTCATTGTTTGGATTATTCCAGAGCCTGAATGACTCGTTATAGCAGGTAACTGATTGGTGTGCATACGAGACAATTACAGTTGATTCTGTGATAGTCCATACTTTGTCGAAACGGATAGCCTAGGCCCTCTCCCAACTACTATGGGTCATTACAGAGTCGATTGTATCAGGTTTTATACAGTGATATACAGTGAATAACTCAGGTGTCACAGTATATTGTAGACGGTTGAAGGAGGAAAATGTGAGCATAGCATCATTTATGTAGTAATGCCAGGGTGTGTCCAGTTTTGGTTAAAGGTAGTGTTGGATTCTATGCGAGCCTGCGCGATGCACATGATGGAATCAATTGATATTGGTAGGTAGCTAGCTACGCTACATGATGTAGATAAATATATTACACTCCCAAGAGTTAGTCGAAGCCAATCAACACATAAGATCCAGGCAAAGTGGAGACGACTTCTAACTTGTCAACCAATGAGTTCAAAATTTGATATATTCATTTTCTAAGATTTGAACGGGAGCAGTGCTGCTTAACAGTGTTTGAGCCAGAACTGATGGGTGTCAGGAAAGCAGGCTGCTACAGTAGCATAGCGGCTGGGACCCGTCAAAGGTAACCCTAGGGTACATAAGAGACTCCTCTTTGCTTACCTTTAAGTCGAAGGTAAGAGTAAGTTACCCTCATCCCTACTCTTACACCTTACCTCTGGTATGATAGCTTGATACTCTGTGCTCTGTGCACTGATCCTAGGCTACCTCTCTAATATTGTAATGAATACCCAGTATACTGTTCCCTTTTTGTACTGGGCTCTACCCCAAGTTCGTTAGTGATATCTCCCTGGGAGAAACCAAAGACACTGTCAAAAGCTGGCAAATGAGCCACTACACACGCCTTGCATTACTAAACGACTGGAAAAAGATCAAGGCAAGTTGCCCACATGGTACTTGAATAAAACATAAGAAGATCAGGGCGAGCCAATGTTTGGATTTCACACCTGCGAACCAATCAGTGAAGAGCCTCAGAATACTGCTGACCCGGGCCCCAGACGTCATCACCGACCCCGCACTCGGTTAGCCCGTACCAATTCTGCCCCCCTTCTTATCTCGACCACCACCACCTCTCCCGTCTACATCAATATGTCTGCCTCCCTCACGCCCCGTAGCGACCCCTACCCTGTCCGCGCTCGCGGCACCAGCCACATGGACTTCAAGACTGCCACCACCGGTGTTGCCGCAAAGGCCATGCGCAATGAGCTCAGCAGCCTTGTCTCTGGTGTCAACGATCCTCAGACCCGCAAGGTCCATCTAGTACCTCTCCTCGTCATCCAGATCGCTGATCAATTATCAGGCCTTCGACGCCGAGATGCAGTCATTCTTCTATCTCTTCACCCGCTACCTCACCGAACGCGCCAAGCATGTCGATCTGTAGGTATCACGTCATCACGTCCATATCCCCCTGACTTGCTTTCAGCGACTGGGATCGTATCAAGTCTCCTGCTGCGGATCAGATCGTCCCCTATGCTAATCTGCCCAAGGCTAACGATGTCAACAACCTCAACAAACTTGCCGTTCTCAAGGTCAACGGTGGCCTCGGTACTTCCATGGGTATCTCGTTTCTCCCTTTGTCTCTGTGTCACCGATGTCCCTCTTCTAGGCATGACCGGCGCCAAGAGTGCGCTCGAGGTCAAAAACGACATGACTTTCCTTGATCTCACTGTCAGGCAGATCGAACATCTCAACACTGCCAATCATGTTGACGTGCCGCTCATTCTCATGACTTCCTTCAATACCCACGAGGATACCCTTCGTATCATCAAAAAGTATGCTAACCAGCAACTCCGTATCACGACCTTCAATCAGTCCCGTTATCCCCGTATCTATAAAGAATCTCTCCTTCCCTGCCCCAAACGCGCCGATGATGACAAGGCCAACTGGTACCCCCCAGGCCATGGAGATCTCTATAATGCCCTTATGCACTCTGGCGTCCTTGACCAGCTTCTCGACGAGGGCAAAGAGTACCTCTTCGTTTCCAACTCGGACAATCTTGGCGCTGTGTAAGCACGTCCCTCGCTTCGCCCTCCCTCGAGTTAATCATTCATTAGTGTCGACGAGAGCATTCTCCAGCACATGATTGATAACCAAGCCGAGTTTATCATGGAGGTCACCGACAAGACCAAGGCCGATATCAAGGTAAATTCATGTCGTATGTGTGTGTCATCTTTTTCTGACAGTCGGACAGGGTGGAACTTTAATTGGTATGTCCGTCCAAATCAACATAGTCCGCCAATTGAACTACGAAAATAGACTACGAGGGTTCCGTTCGTTTGCTTGAGATTGCCCAGGTTCCTTCAGAGCATGTAGAAGATTTCAAGTCTGGTACGTATTTTTCGGTGTCCAAATCTGGGATCATGACACTCTTGCCAGTTCGTAAATTCAAGATCTTCAACACCAACAACCTTTGGATAAACCTACGTGGTACATACTCTTGTCTTCGGCTTTTTGAACCGATTCTTACATCGTACCCAGCTCTCAAACGGATCATGGAGACTGAAGGTCTCGAGCTCGAGATCATCGTTAACCCCAAAACTACCGACGATGGCCATGCGGTCATCCAGCTCGAGACTGCCGCTGGGGCTGCTATTAAGCACTTCAGGAATGCACATGGCATTAATGTGCCTCGCAAACGTTTCTTACCTGTCAAAAGCTGTTCTGATCTTCTCTTAATCAAGAGTGATATTTATTCACTTCAGCATGGTCAATTGGTCATCAATGAAAATAGGATGTTCGAGACTATACCTGTTATCAAGTTGGGTGACCACTTCAAAAAGGTTCGATCGACATGTTGATTTTATGACATTTTACTAAACCCGATTACAGATTCAACAATTCCAGAAACGATTCAAGAAGATCCCCCGTATTCTTGAGCTTGATCACCTGACTGTAACTGGAGACGTGAATTTCGGTCGCAATGTCACGCTCCGTGGCACTGTCATCATTGTGGCAAACGAAGGTCAGAAGATTGATATTCCGGACGGTTGTATCTTGGAAAATAGGTTACTCTCTGGGAACCTAAATATGATTGTAAGGTCTCAAAATGTCCTCCGTCAAGTTGTCTATTCAACCTTACTCTTCAGGATTTGTGATTGTGATTGCAGATCTGGATATTCCAAACCGAAACATTTGTCTCAGAATAATACTCGTCATATCCTTCTAACATATCCATTTTCCATACGCTTGTCAGTCTTGTTGATTCTGAGGAGAGTGGCGTTCATTTCTAGTGGCGTTCATTTCTAGTGGCATTTCATACCTTTTTTCATCTTTTGGACAGTTGTTTGACCATTTCAAGCGGTAGCTATGAACCAGTACATCGAGTGTTTGGATTATCTTGTGATCTGATAAAGTGTTATTGTCTTGGGACGCTTCGTCGATACAGCTCTAGGTTTGTGAGTATATGGTCGAGGATAACAGTAGGCCACGGGATGGTGTATAGGAGCAATTGCCTGTAGATATCTATCGGTGAATAATGTGCTACTGGATAAAAATGGTAAGCACTATGGTCGCTTGGGCCTAACATAACGCATTGTGGCATTGTCTCCCCACGATCTGAAATGACGTTAGAGAGAAACTGGACATCCACGAGCCAATGAATTGCGAAAGTACCAACAAGAAGATTTTTTTTCAACTTCGATATCTACATCCAACAAGCTATGTGCTTTTGCTGTTGGAAATCCTGGGAGCTAATGGCCTGTTATATAGTAAAACAGGCTATTAGGATGAATAAAGACGGTCACTTAGACTAACGGTATGAGGAGTCGTTGGAAAACTAGGCGCCAAGACTAAATGTCAGACTTTTTGAGAAGGATTCTGCTTTGTGGCACTAGGAGCAAATATTATGGTTTACTAAGGCAAAAAGTCACTGGTCCACCCGGGACAAAAGTGTGAAGTCTGTGTAGTATATTAAGGAGAGCACATCATCAGTTTTTATGTACCCTAATTTGTATTGCATCTTGTTACAAGTATGGCAGTAATTATCTCCAACACCCAGTGCGATGAAAATAAATGTACATGCACATAGGGGAGAGGGGAGTCGATCGAAAGATAATGAAGCCGGGAAGTGCCGGTCGGATATTGAAAGCTCATCAAACTTTATCCGCGACTGACATCCACACAATCTTGCGCGGTGTTAGTTTACCCTTTTTACAAGACTTTCCGACATGGGTGAGCGCCGCCGGTTTCGCATCCCGTAGCTTGGAGACATTGAATTGTAATGTCAAGGTATCTCTCGATCGTCCCGGCACAAACGTTCTGCCTCTGGTGGTCAACGCGCTCACTACCGCAAGAAGAGAAAATTCGAACTCGGTCGTCAACCTGCCAACACCAAACTTGGTCCCAAGCGTATTCATACAGTTCGTGTCCGTGGAGGGTCTGAGAAGTACCGTGCTCTCCGTCTCGATAATGGGAACTATGCCTGGGGTTCGGAGCATGTTACTCGGAAGACCAGAATTATTGGCGTGGTAGGCGATCAAAGCGTTGGTTTCAAAATCGTCGGTGCTAGATTCTTGAACTAGGTGTATAATGCCTCCAACAATGAACTTGTTCGAACAAACACTCTTGTCAAGAGTGCCATCATCCAGGTTGACGCTGCCCCCTTCCGTCAGTGGTATGAGGCCCATGTATGTTTTGTCTCGTACTTCGACTGGTCAGTCGCATCCTTAACTTGCAACAGTATGCCCAGCCCGTTACCAAGAAGGGTAAGGTCCAGACAACTGAGTCCACCACTGAAGAACCGAAAAAACTTTCCAACCACGCGCAGCGCAACCTTGAAGAGAGGAAGAAAGGTATGTTCGTTAATACAGATTTCGCAAGTGACTCTAAATTTGTTGGCTTGTCAGATGCTAAAATCGATTCTCTACTTGAAACACAATTTGCTGCGGGTCGTCTCTATGCTACTATCACCAGTCGTCCTGGTCAATCTGGCCGTGCCGATGGCTATATCCTCGAGGGCAAAGAGCTTGAAGTGAGTTGCCTTCCTTCTGTCAGTCGATCTCAGCAGACTGATTCTGGCGCCAAGTTCTACCTAAGGAAAATCAGGACTGGAAAACAGAAGCATGCTCATGTCTAATTGTTTTACTTGTCTTCCTATGTTCAATATTAGTGTTTCCAAGTTCAATTTCACTCAAATGCTTCAGAATTACCCCAAGTAACCTATGTGCTATGCCATGTCCGACGCCTTATGCTTGATGCAATTTCAAAAATCGCTTGAACAAAGTTCTTTTTCTGTACCCTAGTACTTGTGACCAGAGTGTGATTTTCATTCTAAGAATGCTCTCTCTAAAATCATTGATCGGTATACTGGTGCCTGATCGCAGTTTGGACATACTCCCACTTGCTATATGATTTGGTGAACCCCACTGTAAGAAATGCTGTGGATAGCAGTCGATGTAGGGTCCTCGGTCTGAGAAATTACCTGAGGTGCCGAATAGCGTGTAGGGTACGGTACGGTTGCCTGATCGGACTTCTTGAGAGTCCAGCTTGTTCTGTATTCTGATAGAAGGTGCGAGGCACTACACTCTGCTCTATTTGCAGCTACATACTTGCTAAATTTGACCTTGGGAAGTGCATTGTACCGTATAGCCTGTCACAAAGTTCAGAAGTAAATGAGCAATGAAGTGTAATGGTGTGTAACGGTTTCCCATCACCACCCTGTGTTCCCCCTGCTAGATCCTTCAAGATAGCTTCACTGTCTCCCGCTCTATGTTTCAAGCTCCTGTAGTCAGTAGACTATCGCTGACTGTGTACGTACACCGCGCAATAAATTGATGAATTAAAGTAATATGTAACAGCTTATTACGACGATGGCACTCTGGCAAGTTGCCCTGAAACTTCGATGGATCCTTCACTCTTTACAGCTTTTCTGACTACAGATGGCCCGATTCATAAGATTCATGGAGTTTTGTTGTTCACCTTAGTGCTCTGAACCAATCGGTTGGGATATCATTTGCGCTGTCAATTTGCCACAGGCATCATTACACTGGGATACTTCGGTTCTTGCGGCCTCAGGGTGACAGTGACAATTGATTACCGACAAAGACTTTAAAGTGGCCGCAAACTAGCAATCCCTACTCACACCAGTCTCCTTCTCTCCTCTATACTACCGCCATGTTATTCAAAGCTAAGGAAACATACGTTATTCACAACATTGTCGGTCCTCGTCCGGTACAGAGAACAGGACTTGAGTGTCCTTTAACACTTGTTAATAATCCCAACTCATACTCTAAGGTGAATTCTTATACCAACCTCTGTAGCTGGCAATGCCCGTACGATTTTTAGTGGACTGTTACCAGTAACGGCGACCATGAACGATATATCATCCAGAATGCAGCAACAAACTGTTGTGCGGACCTCAAGGGAGAAGTGGTAAGTAGCCTCATCTCCTGCTCTTGATCTGGAAAAACAAAACGAATTGGGGAGGCTATCATTACAAGCTCAAATCCCCTCAAATCCCCTCACCCGATAGAAGATTGAAGTTGTCAGTCGATCTATGTATCGGGTGGGTCCTGCTCAAGTGGATATCATGAGGAACCCTTCATATTGGGCTTTCTAGATTTACGACCCCACGTCGCAACTATTTTGGACCACCCATGCTGACTCTGACGAGGTCGGTCTTGAAATTTTGTGGCCTGGGACCCAAAGTACCCACACTACCACTAGGTATTCCTTGAACCATTTTCCCCTGGTTCCGACCAATGGTGGGCAATACAATCCGCTCGCTGACGATAGTACTGGTTTGGTTCATTCATCTGCACTTGGTTTCCTTCTATCAGAGAACTGTATCGTACGCTAGAGTTCCCTTCGCTGTTACATCTTGTACGCTTTTAATTGACCCTAGGAGCAGGAGAAGCAGTCATATTGGTGATGATCGTTGATGGTGGCGAGGACGTGTATCGTAGATGAATTGAGCGTCTGAAACTCGGATCCTTTATTGCACTTCGTCATCGGTTTCTAGATTATGGATCCAAATATGAGTAATTAGGTCTTGCTCACCCATGATCGAGTTGTCGTATCCTCGACAGGAGACTAGTGACCTTGCCTTATCATAGAAACGAAGGGAGACACTTCCATTTGGATTAGACGGTCTCTGTCTTCATCGAGAGTTGATTGATCCATCAGAAATGGAAGAAATACATGAGTGTCCTGGAAGGGAGCGTGACCAGATGCATTATTGTCTGCGTTGCTCCCATTCGGGTTCCAGAAGCCGAGTACAACAATTCACAGCAATACAGTGGGGTAAGCTGCCAGACCCTCTGAACTTCTGACACCCAGGCGTATCTGATCTAGTATTCCATTAGTCGACTCTGACCGAAATGTTGTACGACTTTGTTGCACGAATGTTTGTGAGCAATACTTTATTCAGCAGATAATCAAGAACTGAGCTTATCCTCCCATAATACATCTCCATCAATCCCTTGAGTAAGAGGTCCCGCAAGTTGTTGCGCAATTGTTTCGCGCTCTCTTCCAGCATCTACGGCTATCCACCTCCCAATCCGGTTGCTATTAACGTTATCCTTTGGAGGAGCCATCTCCGCTCTTAGTTGATAGAACGTCTCTCGGGCACGTTTTTGCTCTTCTTTTTCGTATCTCTCCTCGCCGTATCCTTCACGTAGTTTTGTATGCTCAGGTGGGTGTGAGATATCAGGTGCTCGACGCCATGATAGAGCATCACCATGGGTACTAGGGAAGGTATCCGATATGAGGAGATTGGTTATCGTTGATCTGAGAGGGGAGAAAGAGTGATATCAATATTGAAAAACTGTAAACGGAGAGTCAGCATACGCAAGTTTTCATCGATTAGCAGAAGACAATAAATGGATGGCGTGATCGTCTAGCTCAGACTGAGAGCGTAAATATGAGTCAATCATCTTTCCGATAGCAGTTGTTCGATCTTTTTCATATTCCAATACAAATTCCGTCAAATACTATGCAAGGGAGAACAGTGACGTCAATATAAATATTTGCGCACAAGGGTACATACCAGGAAACTTTTGAGTCCTAGTACCCATTGATTCGAGATGGGAATGGAGAAGACTAATTTGCGTGGTTTTTCCTGAACGGCCTAAGCCTTCTATCACAACAAACGGTGTACGTTTCTGCAAGTAGCGATAGACCTGCAATCATAGTTCTACATTGCCTTGTGATGTACATGCTCACGTGTTGTTGTACTCCATCGCGAAATCTCGCGTTTCTCTCTCTTCCTCTCGTGTTCGTGCATTTCGTTATCGCGGAACAACATTCCTCTGAGCTGTTTTATCCTTAGGGAAATGTAGGGCATGACCAAGGGAGCCAGTGTCTTTGACTACGTCATGTCCTTTCTCCGCCTCATCTGCATCCATATCTTTACAACATGGGGCCTTTGAACTTACCGCAAAATCTATTCAGGGCCGCTAGAAAATCCGTTTCATCTTTCTTCCGACCGTCTTTCTATTTCTTCTGCAAACCGCGAAGCTCCTCTTGACTTTCTTCACCAGCTTTGCGTATGGTGATCTTGCATATTTCCTCTTCCATCTTCCCAATCTCGGCATGACGTGCATTACTAGGTGTCTCGAAGTCAAAAGGCATCGTGCATCACGGAGGATGAGCTTACTGAACAGCAGTCCATCCCTGTGTATGCTGCTCTCGGATTTTCGTGATATCTGCATCTTTGTCCTTCTTGAACTTATCAGGCTAGATGGAACCTGTGTCAGGAACTCACATTGACCCAAGATGGACGCACCTTTGGCTCTTTTGATTCTTCCGAATTTAACAACTATACTCTCGTGAGAGACGGCAGACCAAGGGTCGAAGGAATAGGAATGTCACATATTGGCGAATCCACCACTGTTCAAGAGACGGTGCTAGTTTTCAGACAAGGACAACTCACAATCCGGTCGAAGCATGAATTTCTTCTCAGAAATATTAGCCTCTTCCTCCTCTTCATTCGCACCAAAACTGAGTAATTTTGTGTCTCTAAAAATCGGAGGTCAAAGATAGAGGGGTAGCAAGAAGACCGGATGCACACTTTTTGTCTCCGTATCCAGTCTGTTACATTACTCAAGACAACTTAACGCCTTACCCCACACTCCTGCGCATTCACCTAGTTCTCTCCTAGGAGCCATCTGACGTTTACTCAAGCCCCTATGTTTTAAGAGACAAATCCTCCAAGATTTGTTATAACATGGACAGACTCTTGATATCAGTTCGTAGACTCAAAGTTTTCTAACACTCGAACCTTTGCCACCTCGTTTTCGCTTATCCAGCCTGCTCTGCTGCTCTGCAGGACTTTCCATCCTGCCTACCTTTCATAGGTGCGGCCGCTGAAGCACAGATCTGAAGAATCCAGTGTATAAATGATCCAAGTCTTCGTTACTCACTTTCGGACTACTCACAGTCACGTCCCTATCGTTTTTTATCTGGTCGAGTTAAATAATCATTCTATTGATGATGATGGGCGATGAACATGTTCCATTTCACGAAGTCGAACCTTCCCTCGATCCGAGGCTTCCGGCTGCTAGCAATAGAGTAAAAATCATTGGATATCGAATCCGTTGCCAAACTTAATACAGTCCGCTAACAAGGCTAGCATCGCTTTATCTAGCATCTTTGATGATTGTGGCTGCTAGAAGATCTCACCTTCTTCATCGCATCAGAGATATAAGCACATATTGGCAGTAATATGTATTCAGGTGTTCATGTCCTCGGAGCTGAAGTTCACTTGAGTTATGAATGTCTTATTAAGCATGGCTTGGAGTAGACCATCAGTAATTAGTCGCAAGTACATCTCCGAGGTGCTAGAAATAAACAAAATGAGTCCAACGTACATGCTAGGCTGATGATCTGGAGTAATTTTTTACACTAGAGGGGGAGCTTGACTAGGGGCAAATACAAGCAAATAGCTGGAAGGAGTTTCCGCCAACAATCCAACAAGTCTAAACAACATGGTGAGTGCAGCTATGCATCCAGTGACTTTTTTCCTTCATCCTGATTCATGATATAGCTTATTTTTTCAGTCTTCAAAACATTGACAGACCAGACAGTGACTGTCGAGCTCAAAAATGACCTATCGATCACGGGTGTGCTGAAATCGGTTGACCAGTATGTGAGCCGCTCAACAAGCGTCGATTTTGCGGATAATCATACCAGTATTCTTGTCGCAGATTCCTCAATATTCGTCTAGATAATATAAAGGTCTCAGATGAAGCCCGATATCCTCACATGGCATGTATCACTATGACATTATGGATATCATCTGACTATTATTAACATTACAGATGGCTGTAAAAAATTGTTTCATCCGTGGATCAGTCGTACGGTATGTGCAACTACCGGCTGAGCATGTAGACACGCAGCTATTGGAAGATGCCACAAGGAGAGGTATGAGCACATCCGATTCAATTTGAACAAGCACTGACACAAATGTAGAGGCCCAGATGCAAGCCAAACGGTGATAACTCCCTACGATATTTGGCACCGAGCTTCCTGTACTGTTGTAATATGAATATAACCCACATGGCTCTGCAATGGTGTCATTGCACAACTGGTATATTAACTGAACATCCTGTTTTAGGAAACCCACAGAATTAGATTCGAGAGTGCATCGGACAAATCGAGTGATTGTATCGAGACATCATGCCTAATCCTGAGCAGGGTTTCTCCAAACTTTGGCTGTGCCATCGGCGCTAGAAGTTATCATTTCATTTGAGTCAGATGGATGGTGCTCTGTCCAGGTGATCACTTTTGAATGAGCTTTCGGAGGAGGATTGGGGTCAAGGGGTTTAGCCTTCTCAAAATTAAAAAATGTGCACGAGAGGTAAATGTAACCTACAGCAAGGAGGTCCCATGCCCAGATCATCCCTTTCTCATCGCCACAGACGACACTGTCTTCAGCACGCCCGAAACATGCACGACACCGATATGAATTATTCGTGTGTCCAGTAAAATCGTTCAGCATTTTGCCTGTTGACATATCCATTAACCGGATATGACCGTCGAGGGAGGTAACAAGAAGAGTTTGTCCATCCTGAGTAGGCACAGCGGAGGTTACAGGGTCTAATATTTGTCATGATTGATTGTAAAGCAAAATCGAGCCTAGCCCTCTCACGTCCAATGAAGTCAGACCGTAATTCTCCTTTCCGAAGATCGTAAGTGCGGATAGATCCGTCGACCGAGCCAGTAATAACCGAGGACGACCCAACATACAAAGTTTGGACGGTGTCTTTGGCATCTTCCAGCGTCTGAATCGGTGAGCGGTTGTGAGCTCTGGTATCCATCCTCAGGAGTTCTGTCACATCATAAAGTTCATGACACTGACCGGAGATCCCATAGCTTAACAGTAGCATCGAATGAACCTTGGGGATGAATTAATTCTACACGCGACATCAGAAGGAAAGTGGCACACCACTTGCCACTACGCTAGCATCCTCATTGAATTCTACGACATGTATTTTACCCATATGACCGGAGAGTCTTCGTGTCGTTGTCGCAGTGGCCACGTCCCACAGAAACACGGATCTATCTCCTCCAGATGATGCGAACTTGGCGTTGTCATTGGAACTAGGGTGTACAGAGCTGTTCAATTTGAAATGTGGATAATATGAAATAGATAAATCCATACACAGTGATGGAGAGGACTTCATAGCCGTGTGCAGTAAAAGTTTTGATTTCAGTGCCGAGACTGGCATTCCAAAGGCGGACAGTTCTGTCCTGGCCGCCAGTCAGGATGTATTTTGCCGAGCCCTTGGAATAGCGGGCAACATTGACCGGTCCTTTATGGGTGCTGAGAGTAGCATGAACAGTCCGTGCTAGGGTTTGGGGGCCACGCGAGGGAGCCATGAGGGCGAAAAACAAGGGTGAGAACTTCTAACGAATAAATCTTACTCTCCTGCTAACCTCTATGTCCAAGCGCAGCCTCACCCTACACAATTTTCTCCCAGCGAAACGGCTTCATACAATTCACCCAAGTCCCCAGCAGAAATGCATCCCGATCGTAGATGCCCTCTCTGATGAACTCATTCTTTCCATTCTTTCACATCTCTCCTGGGTTGACCTCTGTGTCACACAGTTAATTAATAAGAATTGGGCCCGACTTGCGCTTGACAACCAACTTTGGAAAAAGCATTATATCCTAACTTTCGGAAAGCCTCGTCTGCGCGGAGCTAGAGGACCGCCTGTTCGGTCTGACGGCAGAGAAGTTAAATCTCTCCCCTCAAGAGCCAGAGTTGAGGACTCGGCCTACAGAGACTGGAAATGGATGTTCCGTGTCAGTTCCAACTGGCGAAAAGGTTTGCTGTCGCAACCTCTACCTCATAGGTTCCTGACATGTGCCCTCTCCAGGACGGTGTTCCGTCGAAGAATTCCCCTATCCATTCCGTTTGGACACTTCTCAATCTTCAAGTACCTTCGAAACTTCCAAACACCATTTGTTACTTACCAGCACCTTAATTTTCATGGCTTCTTCACGACCTTCACATGCACCCATTGTCTACGTCACTGATTCCACCGAGTCTTGTTCAATCGTCTGTAGGCCAAAGGATGCCATTCTTTGCCACATAACGTCATTAGTGAACGATCAATCCATTCCAAGAGCCGACCAGTCCAGAATTCTCTTGCTTTTATCCACCGGAGAATTACTGTGTCATCAATTTCAACGCAATCCCCTCTCTAACACCTTACTGTTCCGTACCTCTCTGTCCGGGACTCGCCTGATTCCAGTGACCCAAGCCGTTTATTATCACCCCTTGCTGGTCACACTTTCTCAAGACTTCAAACTTTCGTTATACGATGTTCGGTCTAACACTGCAAAGCTAAGACAAACTTTGTCTTCCTTTACATCATTTCCACCCATCTCTTTGGTGTTGTCCGCACCATCGCCAAATATCTACAAGCTTGTCCTGGCTTACACAATTCCCGTATACCCGCATCATTGGACCGCAGGTGCGACAGAGTTGATAATTTCTAGGGCCACTATGATGATAGAATCCGCTCCTGATTCTGTTCGACAAGACTTCCCCTCTGCACTTCCTCCTTCACCGGAATCACAAACCTTGATTGTGTTAAGCACTCGCACTACACGTGCCATTGATATCCCCTTTGGGTGGGTTGATGAGCAGCAACTTCGTATCATGCGAGAGCAATGGAGTCGCAAGGTTATCCGTGTCGCGGACATTCAATCAGATGGAAAATGGGTGATCCTTGCGCCTGGTGATCAGCTTACGGGCCTGGACGTCCGTTTATTCTCACCGGAGCTAGCTTCCAGTCTGTCATGCCCTACACCCATGTCCGAAACCGACGATCCTTACAATCAGATGAACCCGTTAACTATTCCATCGCTGAATTCTCCGACAAGCTTGCAGCTTTATCGATTGGTTTTCCCCAAAAAGACTTCCATATCATCTTCTCCCCCAAGACTTAGTTTCGTGCGTACTCTGCACGGTCAGACTGGCACTGTCATTGCCCTAAGTCTTTCTGATGGGCGCTGTGTCAGCTTGAGTCTTAATGGAAGTGTTTGGGTGTGGGACCTGGAAGCGGGGACAGGCGCTGAGGTTGCTGCCGCAAATTTAGACTCCGCAGTTGACCTTGGACCGACTGCCGAATTCATCAGGGGATCTGTTTCGTTTGATGAAAGGAGGCTTATCATTGCTCAGAAAGATAACCTCGTTGTTCGCAGGTTCGATATATGACGACATCAAGTTTAAGTGCTCTGCACATTTCTATCTCAATCTTAGTCCATCTGACACCTTCCTATCTCAATCTTAGCCCTTCTAATTTATCTCATTGATCCAATCCACGTCTCACAACACACAACATTTTCACCAGTCATCCCTGCAGCCATTGTATCAGTGCGCATTGTATTCTACTAGCTTAACAAAATGTTGAAGCTTCTTGAATCAATTTTTCAACGGATCATGATTAATGCCGAATCCACTGTTTTATTGGCAACGGCTACATATCATTCAGATTTACTCAACAGTTGCATCTGAAAAACCTGCCACTTGCCGGCTCACAGGAGACAGATACGAATGAATTCGCGCGATCGTTTCGTTGTACTATCACTTCCTGATGGTCGTGTGCTGTGTTTGGCAAGTAACCGTGGTGTTCGTGTCTTGCGCATGTCCCACTCAACGGATCACCCAATGGCTTTCATATCCACCCTATAAGGGGCATGGTTTCTGCTGATAACCTCAGGCCCAGTCGTGGAGCGCCATAGGTTACTTTCCCGCTTGATACTTCCACTAGAGCATCAAAATGGTATAAATAGTTCACAGCCTTCTCTACAGGCCTCTTGGCTGAGTACGTTAAGCTCTTTCTAATGCGAAGCTCATGGTTTCTTCGTTGACCCACAAGGTCCAAAGCTTGTTGAGGTTCATACGTCTAACCCTGGAACATCAATAGGTCATACACATGCAGTGCCCTTCTATTTTTGGCTTTGACAAAGTTTTTTGAAGTCCACAAATAATATTCGCTCCTCCACCGGCACAGATATCCGAAGCCTATCTCAGCATTTACGGATCGACCCGTTGTCTGGGCATTGCTACCACGGGAAGTGGACCAAGGCAGCAACAATTGAGGTATATAGAATGTAGGTGAGTGGGTGTTCTGTAACTCTGGCTTAATTTTTGTGTCTCTTGGCTGATAAGCCAACTACTCCCCCCTCGTCGATCCCCCTGCTGCCCGTTCAACGAAACTTGAACTTCTTCTGAGCGTCTTCGCTGCTTCTTCTAGCGTATAGTGGGCTTGACGACTGACCGGTTCCCCGATAACCATCATCGAATATGGCTTTTCAAACCCAATATCAAGATCGGCACCATAGACTCGGAGCAAAGGAGGGTGCATCTCTGAGGCAGCCAGGCCTACCCATTACCTTTACAACCGGCCAGTTTGCGGGAAATACCATTCGCGTCGAACTTAAAGAACTGCAGAAGGCAAATTCAGGACGAAAGTTTGTTTTTTCTAGTTCCTGAGCTCTGTTCCAGGTGTACTGATATTTGTCCGCATCTAACACCAGGTACGCCAAGGTAGATCGTCGGCCCATTGATCCACCTCCAGCTATACTCCTTCAGTTCTTTTACATTGTGAATCCTGGAACAGATAAGAGCTGGGAGAGAGAAGTGAGCAATTATGAGTAAGCAACCTCGCCCGCCTTGTGGCTCGCTATTGATATCACTGATAGGGAAATCCAGAACCTTGGCATGCTGTGCAGTGTTGACCTCTTTCCAGTTCCCGACAAGATTTTAGATAGTAATATACCTGTGCCAACTTCGCCGGCAGCCTCTCACATTCCTGATTTCGGAGTTAACACCCCATCCCAAGCATCTTCGTCGGCGTCTTCCTCTCCTGGCGTCCGAGACGTACAGTTGCGCACATCCCGAGTGTCCTCGACTCATTTTTCACCGTCTTTTGAGCTGACTAGCTCTGGAGCCTTAAAACTGAACTATCTGGCACCAGATAATACAGGGGAGAACACATATACATATTTCCCGTTGCACCCGTTCACCACGCCCAGTGCAGAGGGTAGTGTAGCTCCCCCACGTATTTCCCCCTTCCAGATCCCCCGTAGGCAACCCATGCTCAGTCAACTGAACGAGGCTGAACCGCCTTCCGATATCGTTTTGAGGATAGGAAACCATCTTGTCACGGAGTCCTCTAAGCTGACTCCAGCGTTAGTGGGGGAGAGATTCGTGGAACCTACCCTGATTGACTACAAGGGCAAGAAGTGTTTGGTATTTGTCTTTGGGGTATGACTATTCCTTTTTATGTTGTCTTAGCCGAAACGATCGAAGGCTCATGGGTCCGTTTCAATTTGCATCATGTTCCGTCCTTGGACGTTATCCTTTCATTTCACGCTGTTCCATTCTGGACCTAACTACGCTCTTTGGCTGTTTTTCTTCTTTTTCCCAACCCTTTTTTTTGTTTTCCCCTCATTTGCGGAATGCCAAACTGATCTGGTTTGTGGTTGGATCAGGATCTGGCGGTTCAACGGGAGGGTACATTTATTTTCAGATACCGAGCTTTTGACATTTTTTCGGCCGTGCCTGGTGGTCAAGAACAACCTATCCTGGCGGAACTGTATGGAGGGCCGTTCAGAGTCTATTCTACTAGAGAATTTCCTGGCCTAGAGCCATCTACAGATTTGACTCGAGTGCGTGCTTCTTTTTTTCATCTCCTATAAGGCCGTTGCTGACTTTTTGTGGTCGATTCTTTTTTCTGGGGTTGTCCAATCACTGATGTTCAATGTTGTTTTTGAAATGTCGGACATGGACGATGGTCAACGTGGATTTACAGAGCTTGGCCAAGTATGGTGTACGTGTTACACTGCGCGATGCGGAGAGGAAATCGAGGAAGAGGAGCAATTCGGAACGTGATTCTTGACTTGGGGGGAGGAGGTGGAAGACTCAATGGATTGCTATTGAGTTTTATCTTTGTGGAGGATAGGTTTCGCATCTCATTACACCCTTAATCTTCTGTTCTCTTACGGTTGTTATTAATGTAACTAGCTATCTTACTGATACCATCTACACGAGAGAACCAGTTTCTCTCTCTCTCTGTAGTATTCTAACGTCCTGTTCAGAGGCGAACCCGAATTTTGTTTGCACCTAAATCTGGATACAGTACATGGCAGCTACATGGCAGCGTGCCAATGAATCGGAAGTAGTTCGATTGGTCGTCTAATATTAGGATCTAATGCGATCGATCGCGACACGTGTCGTTAATCAGATAAATCGAAACCCTGTGCCATGTTCCTAATTCGGAAAGTACTCAACGAGTCAAACCCAGGTTAGTTGGTGTATCCTAACGACGACGTCACTTAATATATATATAGAGAGAGATGCCTTTACCTGAACACGGGACTCCTGTAGTACTGGACAAAGTCGATCCGAGCATGGTGGGGAAGAAGTTGCGGTTGGTGGGTAGGTAGGTCACACTCTCTTCTGATGCTATAGCCGAGCGTTTTTTCTAAAAAGGAAGTCTTCATCACCTCATGGTCGGCGGTGTAGGATGCTGTGGTATGAACCCGTGTCGGGTCTCCTAGCACTTGTAGATGGTGACCGAGGAATCTTGGTGGATGTTTCGCTCTGTGTTACTCCCAGTTCGACGTGGGTGCAAGAACATTTGTGCCAGTTGATCGTGCTCGGTTATCTGGAAATAAGTGAGGTGAGTGTTCTGATTGCCAAGATTGCTTTCTAATCTTCTCTTTGATTTTTTAATATGTTTTTTTGTTTATGAGAATTGGATTTTTGGCTAGGATATTGACATTGATACAGACTGTGCTCTCGATACCATCTGCCCCTGGACGAAAACAAGTGATAGATCCTCGTATCATACTTCATGCTGTTCTGGTCACGCCCGATGATACTCTGAACATCACAGAGTACAGAGCATTTTTGGAAAAGGAGTTGTGAGGATCACTGGAGTAAAACAGTCTTCCTGGGATGGGCCGGAAAAGGGGGTCAAGGACGGGTAAGTAATTAGGTGCTTTCCCGTGGGGATTTGGTTGATGGCCGTATGACAGTGGGAACTGAGAAGATGGAAATTGGATGTGTAGACTTCCATTGCTGCCTAATAGTATTCTGTCTGAGAAACGAACAAGCCCGAGTACCACGATGAATTGTTGGACTTGCATATCGAACCATCAGCAAGCGGCTGCCGCGTGACCCGTGTGAGCCCGATGGTTCATCGTGATACTAGGATATTGGCTTCTGATACTTATGAGCAGCAGTAGATACACATCATACATATGAGCCTGTCTGCTTGCAAGAGATTGAAGCGCGAGGAAGTGACTTGTGAAAGGCCTGATTATGTATCAGGAATAACCAGATCGGCATATTGCTAGATCTCAGACTAGATTAGGTGATCTGTGCATGATCTTTGCCTGCAATGACAGAGTCCTGTTAGGAGTATGGCAGTATATGAGCTGGATAAACATTCTGCTACAGAGGCAGATGGGATGGGGTGTTCCCACGGGAATGAAGCCGAGCTTTGAAATCCAAAAGAGGAAGTGCGCCTGTAAGTATCGAGTGCGGACTGTGAGCTGAGTCCAACCTGTGTTTTGACACAACCCTGTCACTTTGTAATTCTTCCCACATCTCCCTCTTCATCTACCACATTGACCTCCCTTACTCTTCCCCCCATACTTCCTTCCTCTCTCTCTCTTTCTGCCACATATCTGGTCATTTGCGAGCTGCTCCGCTCTCCTCGCGTGCGAAGCCACCCGTTGTGGATCTACCCTCGGAGCTCATTTATTTTATAAACATTCTTGCCCATCACCACAAGTCCCTCACAGCCATGCAGACCGACCCTCGCAGAATAACATCTTACTCTCCTTTCGCTCCGTGCAGAGGCGAACGCAGAGATTATCTCTCCAGCACTAGATATCCAACATCAGTCCCTGCCAGAACACAGATATCTCCTGGAGTATGGTCGGATGGGAAAGATCGAGTTTTCTCATCCGCTTATCCAGCTGTGCAGCAGCTCCTCAAAGAGGCCCGCGCCACCTTGAAACAACCTGTGGCACCGAACGAGATTGTGTTTAGTCTTGCAGCTCTCGATGTCTTCTACAAGCCGAACGATGCGGCTCATTGGATATTCTGGAGCGACGAGAAAAAGCACCAGACGGCTGAAGTCGTCACACGTATCGCTCGTGAGCACCTACTTTCCTTTGATCTTTGACTGGGAAAAACACTGAATCGTGCTTTAGTTCACCAACCTCCTCTCATCCGTACACGTGTTGCATGGAATGGATCGAGTGAATACCTTTATATCCTGGCCAACCACCACGGATCCAGCCACCGACAGAGCTATGAGTGTCAGAGCTGGTACTCAAAGCTGGTGCCGCAGAAGATGACAGCTGTACCAAAGGTTCTGAATCTGAGAAAGCGCAGGGGGGTTCCTGGGGCTCTTCGGGAGCCTTCCAAGAGTCCCGAGCCCGAGGAGGATGAAATGGTCGAAGAACCTGCAAAGAAGAAAGTCAGAACCAAGCCCATTGATAACGCAGTGTCATCGGAGAAAGGCTCTCCAGAGACGGCACCCCCTTACGAAGTGGAGAAATCCTCATGGGCAGAGGGTATTTCCCACGAGAATGTTGCGACAGGAAGCATAGAGGAGATGAGAATGTCGACAAGAAAGCACAAGGGAGATGGATCGCAGGGCAGCTCAAGTTGTTCGCGATCATCGTCCTTGTCCTGTGCAGAGCCAGACTCGTCTCATTCGAGCACCCGATCGATCTCATATACATCGTCACAAACGGCGGTGGTGTCGAGCAGTAGGCGGTCTGCGTCTGTGCATTCGGCGACTACGGTAGTAGATGGGACAGGACCTGTGAAGCGCAGTGATGCTGCGACTGAGGACGATGAGGGGATTGTCACGCGGGGCCGAGCGTCTCGAAGTCGTGTGGAGGCTGTGAAGGTGGTTGCAGAGAAAGAGACAAAGAACAAACAGAGCCGACCGAAAGTGAGACGAAGACCATGACCAGACTAATGAGGATGGGATGGAAATGTACAATATATTATTGATTCGCTAGTATTTATTGTATCGATCGCGTAGCGTGCATAGCTACCCACATATATAGGACGCGACTGGACACGTGAGAACCATCACAGCTTGAGTGCCTGCAAAGGGCGGAGGGTGTTTCCGGATGCGGACGGCGTACGGGCCGGCAGCGGAGAGGAAGGGTGACGCGTGACTCGGCCTTGTCTCGTCTTGCCACCATGGGTGCCAAACGGTGAGTATGCTGTGTGGTCCGTGCGCCGCTGCTGACCGACGTCCCCCAGATATCGTCGCTCCTCTCTCCAGCGCTCCTTAGCGGTAATCCCTCTGCTCTCCGCCCGCTCACCCGCTCACTCCCCAACAGCTCCTCGCCGCCCTTCCCGCCCCTCTCAACCCAAATCCATCCCTCAAGCGCAAATCTCTCGATGCTCTCCAGCCCCCAGAACCTCCAAAGCGTCTTCGCACAGACGCCCACGAGGATGGCGAGCTCACTGACGACATTTCCCCGGTCCATCCCGTCCCCGTCCGCCGTCCCAAGCGTGGCCATCTCCCAATGTCCCATTTTGACGAGCTCCATGACAAGTACCACAATGCTGGACGCACCCTCAAGTACTCTGGAGACACCCGCTTCTGGTCCACCTACCCTCCCACCCACAAAGAATACCGCCCCCTTGCCGATCCCCCTCCCCCCAACTCTCTCTACCACAAGTACGGTGGCCTCATCGCCAGAATTGAGCTCCTTGATGCTCTCGTCTGCTTCGCTTACGCCCTCTGGACCAAAGACTACTCCCGCAAGACTTGTAACAAAGACACATGGACCACCATCGCTGCTTTCCTTTCCTGGTGCAAGAGCAAGTGGCTCGCCCAGGAAAATGCCATCGATGAGGCCGAAAAGACCTTCATCGGTCTCATGTGAGTCTTACTCGTCCTTCATTGCTCTCTCTCTCTCACATCTCTAACAGCTTCATGATCGAATCCTTCATTGACGCAAGGAAAATGTTCTATACCATCCGCCAAGAGCTCGATCGAGGAATGGACAGGATCTCCGAACAAGCTAAAGCAAAAATAGAAGCCGCTATCCAGGATGCCGAGCTCACCGCTGCTAACCCCTCTCTCCTCCCTTCAAAGTCACACTCCACTCCTCCCATGCTCCCCTCTCCTGCCAGCATTGCTCCCACCAACAGTGCCAACTCCACTCCCACTAGCCGCGATGGTGCCACTCCCAACACAGACTCTCGTCTTCCTGGCCCCTCTCAGAATCCACCTCCACAGCCCCCTCGTCAGCAGCCTCCTCATCCTCCTCCCTTCTTCCCTCTCCTTCCTCGTAGAGTTCGTGAGAGCCCTGCCCCTCCTCCCTCCTATCTTGAGGCCGCTGCCAAGGTTTCTGAGCCTATTGATGTTACCATGATCGCTAATCTCAAAGATCTCACTGCTACTTATCGATCAACCGCTTCATTAATGTTCGAGTCCCAAAAATTGTTGAACCTTGCCACATTGGCTCGACATTTCCCAACTACCTTTTCCAGGATGGTCTACAGCACCCTCACTCCAACAGAAGAGCATGAGCCCGACTTGGAGGACGAGGAGGGCGAGTTATTCTGGCCCGGTCAGCTCGTCACTGGAGAGGGTTTGGGCTGGGTGTGTCTTATGGCTAAGGCCATGATTTCAGAATTCGGCAAACTCTATGGTTATAAAGGTCTTCAGGGTGTCGTTCCAAAGCCGAACGACGCACCCAAGCCCTACCAACGGCCCCTTCATCCTCAGATGTCTGCTCCCGCCCCGCGATAGAATCCCCCCATCCGTCCATTTTCAAACTGGAGGCCTACTTTGGCAGCCCCACTCTATATCCGCCACGGCCCCCAACAAGCGTCATACCACGCGCCTTCCGGACTAACTAAAGTGAACATCTTTCCAATTAGGTCTAAATCCTACCCGATTTCGCCGTAGTGCCCTGCTACCTCAGTCTCATGGTTTAATCTTTTGAGTCTGGGGTGTTGCAATGGCTGCCACTGTTTGGATACTTTGGGAAAGCATCAATTTGTATCTTTAGACGCAAACAAAATGTCACTTTTCGTATTCCCACCCTCACCCCCTATTGTGTATACCATCCATTGTGATTTACTACCAGACCTGCTCCCTAATTTTTATTGTTTGGTTATCCATCGCTTGCATTCACTATTACCACTGCATTTCCCCTAGCATTCTTGTTTAACCTGCTTTCAAAGTTGTTGATCCACCCACACATTCCCACCTGGTTACCTTCAACCAAGTGCTCCCATTTTAAAATTTAAATCCTTTTTGTACTCTGTTATATTCACCCTTTGGACAATTTGTTTAGTTTCATGGTTGTGGATTTCCAGTAATTGATTTCTGAATTTGTAGTTGTGCCCACTTGGAAAAAGAAGCACTGTGCTTATTTTGGAATTTCCTGGAATTATCAGGGGCCCAACAGTGCTGCAGCGCTGAGTATCGCTGAAATAGTATTTATCTATGACAAGCTGTTGGCAGTGGCGGTGGTGCTATAACCGTTCCGGAACTTGCTGTTGCCGATGACCGCCGATTCGGAGGTCTCAAAGTATAAGTGTCTCCTTGGTTGGCGTGGTGATTCCTTACTGTCCATCTGTGTCGGGATGTCAATCGCGTTCTTGGCGGTTTTTTATTTGCGGTGTATATACAGAAAGCCCTCCGAGGTACTGCCTTCCGATCTCCGGAATAGAACCTGTTCGCTATAGCAATATATATATGTATATATATACATACGTACATTCCACCTAATTTATCTCACCATGCTCATGTGGAAGAAAAAGATCCATCGGGACATTTATACCTCCGTTACTTCCTGCCCCTCTACCCTCTTCTGTTTTCCCAAATATCACGTCGGTTTGCCTTCTCTCCTTCTCTCTCTACAAATGAAAAAGTCCGAGGTTTCAGGAAGCAAACTTGATGATACACTTGATGTGTGTGTTTTTGGTACCTTTTTCTCGCAGATGATGGTGATGGTGATGATGATGATGACTGGACAAGTCTGCGGTCCTTTTCCTTTTGTTGTTGTTATTTTATATGGATCGGTGGGTGGCGACTCGAGGATGTTTCGATCTGATCTTTTCAAGATGATAAATGAAGTATGCTCAACCATGCAAGGAAAATGAGCACCCAAAGAGTTGTTTGTGTTATGTCGATCAATTCATTTATCCTTTATCGTCTATCATGTCTTCATCTTCATCGTCGTTGTTCGCCGTCCAATCATTCTCATCATTTTGTTCATCATCAATAAAATATCAACATCAAAAACAGAAACAAAAACAAAAAAGCATGATCACCATTCCTTTCCACTCAAAAGAGAAAAAGAAAACGACGTATTATGACTGATACTCGATCGTTTTGCAGACCTTTCACAGTCATGTGAAGCCTGCCACCCTTGTCAATGTCCTACTCCACTCTTACTCTGCTCATGCATGATGTGTGATCATCACTTGTTTCGTGTGTCTAGCTTGCCGGGATCGATTCCTGAATTGGATCGTCACATACCATACGTCACACCGGCGACCGGAGAGCCCACCCAAATATGGGATCAAAAAAGTCCCTGCGATTATTCTTTGAAAGTGTGCATAAGATATACAAAGCAATGTCTTCCTTGCGGTCAATAGATGCATGACCGCAATCAGGATTCATGACCGCAATCAGGATTCACTTCTGATCACTGATTATTAAGAAATGACATTCTTACGATCGCAAATGGGAAAACAGCGGCTGCTGCTACTGATCTGTTGTTCTCTTTCGTCGTTTCAATGTTCCAGATGATTCCTAATATATTCAATTGCGGATGGGATACACCCCAAATCCTCTGTTAGATCATTACAAGAATAGGCAGTCATTCCTGGAGATTAACAACGCAATCCCTGATCCTCGGGCGGATCCATACAATACCTCACGCAGCTTGAGAGTAGCAATACATGTATGACAAACTTGTGTGCATGGGCATAGAGACACAAAAGAAATTCAAGTGCAGTGAAGGCAAACATAGCAAAGACAGAGTAGTGTCAACGAAAAAGGGAAATTCGCCACCAAGGACAAGTTCTGAATCCTTGTTCGCTCCCTCCACACCTGATGGACGAAAGGCATAAGAGTTTTTTTCTCCCTTTTCACCGGTTGGATTTGGCAACACGCTCGAGTTCGTCCTTTTTCTGCAAACACATAAATATATATATATATATTTCACTATGAAACTGACCTTAATGGCATACGAGTTGGAGGAACCCTTGGCGGCATTAATGAGTTCATCAGCAAGGCATTCAGCAATTGACTTGACGTTGCGGAAAGCAGATTCACGGGTCTATTTGAACCAGGTCATCTCGATATTCACTGCACCTCAAAAAAAGGAGATTCTACATACACCAATGGTAATGAGAGCAATAGCTTGGTTGACTCGGCGAAGAGGTGACACATCAACAGCTTGACGACGAACAGTTCCTTGCGAACCAATACGAGTTGAGTCTTCGCGGGGACCAGTATTGACAATGGCATCGACAAGAACCTGGGTTCGGCAAGCAGATTCAATCAATTTTCCGATTTAAACGTTCCAGAATTGCGAACCTGGATGGGATTTTGGTCTGTGAGTAGATGGATGATTTCAAAGGCATGGGCAACAATGCGGACAGCCAAAAGCTTCTTCCCATTGTTACGGCCCTTCATCATCAAGCTAAATGAAAATCAGGATATCAATACAAAGCGATATGGTCCAGCTGTAACAGCGCACCTATCTACCAATCGTTCGACAATAGGCATTTGCGCCTTCTTGAATTGTTTCTTGGCATAACGTCCAGCAGTGTGAGGAAGATAGACAGCATGACGAGTCTGGATGTAGTCAGCTAGCGAAATATCCTTTACATCAACTCTGTTTAATGCTATTAGAACTGCTTCCCATTAAAATATTGCAACTCACTCCTGAGTGTCCCATTTTCCGAAAAGCTTGACCTCTTGACCGAGTTTGGAGACATCCTTGGGAAGCGTGGAGACTGCCATTCTTTATTCTTGGCGTGAATACCTCGGGGACTAACTATACGATTGTTAGACGCTCCCACCTTTGCGCGTATATTTGTCCTTGTTACATTCGACACATCAAAGTTCAGAGCATCCGGTATCTACCGAAACTGTACAGTTCTTAACTATGGGTCCGGGCCGAAGAGAATGATCGAACACAGTACTTAAATGATATTGATCTGGGTCGCAATCAATCAAAATTTCTTGTATTCCTGATCATACTCCCTGCCCTGAGGCAGACTCTTCCTTGCAGCGAGGCAGTGAGATCCTCCGGAATTTCCGCCTGCCGAGAGCAATCGGCCGGCCTTCATCATCGGGTCGTATCTCTTCAATGATCGGCTTTCCATCCTACGAGAAAATTGGGTCCCAGAAGGCTGAGGAGTTGTCTGTGGTGAGAACGCATTCTGTGAGGCTAATTTAAGTACAGGGCAGTCCACTCCATAAATCATCTGCAGCCATGATTTGGTGTTTTCAAGGTGGTCATTATATCCTTTTTCATCACAAACATTTCGGGAATGTCTAGCCAAGTCGAGTTCGCAGGCTGCAAGAAGTGGAAATGCTGCCTTCAAATTATCCAAGTTGTAACCGTGATTGAGCATGACTGACAGTCCTTTTACATCATGATATGGCTCTTCTCTTGGACTGGGGGCATACCTTGCACCATTGTGGCCACAACTTGCAAGGCTGCGCGAGGGTTTCCTCTGCGCCGAAAATAGGCACCTACCATCATCCAGTTGCCTCGCTCGCTCTTGGAGAGTCTCAATAACTCGATAATCGATTCCGGATTTAGGCCTGAATCCTGAGAGAGGTCATACACTTGCTTTTGTCCCTGAATCTCAAAAACGAGACGTGTTTCCAAAGAATATGGTAGAGAAGGAGTCTGAGAAAGATTTTTTCTCATACCGATCGAGGTGCCCACGTACATGGATGTATGCGCAGAGTATGATATGGGGTCGCCACCTGGAGTCCAGCTGGAATCATGCGAGCGATCATCTTGATCTGACTGTGGTGGTCCTGGCGTATCGAGTCCATATGGATGTGTAAATGAAGGTCGTTTCTGAACTGGAAAGTCGCAACGAGATCGTTGCGGATTAGGCCATGTTGGATGGCAGTCTCTGATAGTAGAAAACTGATGAGACGGTCCGCGAGCTTTGCATGAATGAAATTGTTCTAAGAAGGGACCATCTAACGGATACAGGCGTAGACCTTCCGATGAGCCGAGCCGGAGACGCAGCGCACGCTCGGCACTTTTTCGGTGTTGGAATTCGACAAAGTAGTAGTGTTGCCCTGGTATCCCATTGGTATATGGGAATATTTGTGATCTGCAGAATCTGATTCAATCAAAAGAAATATTTCCTCAGAACATTGGACCAAAAGCCAAGCGCTTGTTCCATGTTCACGACGAGTCGGCACGTACATCTCTCCTGCGTTGGTAAAGATATCACGGATGTTGGCTGGCTCCCCGCCGTTGCTTACGACTCTAAGAACAGAACGAGGATCGGACTGACAATCCATCAGGCTATCACGAGGAGATCAAGAATACCGGAAAGAGTCAGTTCAAGTAGAATTGTGCCATGTTTGTCTCATACATTTGTACCTGGATCTTCAATACGATGATTAACAATGAATCATGCTTACTGTGCCATATGGGGTGTCAA
>Ga0154005_100072_pt1 | contig 57622 bp, 85 predicted proteins | sample TSFL089MetaG_FD_104698 | JGI IMG/M metagenome (GOLD analysis project Ga0154005, IMG submission 104698) | Attine ant fungus gardens microbial communities from Florida, USA - TSFL089 MetaG | ecosystem: Host-associated > Fungi > Mycelium > Unclassified | place: USA: Florida, Lake Talquin State...
ATTTAGTAAGATGGTCAAACTCTAACTAGGCTCAGGACTATGATGATCACAAATCAACTAGTAATTTCATTTTTGACATTGCAGAAAGCTCTATTTCCTGGTCCTCCAAGAAGCAGGCCACCATGGCAACCTCCTCTGTAGAGGCTAAGTACATTGCTTTAGCCAATACTACTAAAGAAGCCATTTGGCTTCGTACTCTGCTCACTAAACTAAATTTCCCTCCTACCATGGCAACTATGATTTATGCTGATAACCAAGGCTGTATTGCCTTAGCTAATAATCCAGTATCTCATTCTCACACCAAACACATTGATATTTGTCACCACTTCATTCAAGAATGCATCAAACACTGAGAGATCAGACTCAACTACATTTCTACCAAGGATATGTTAGCTGATGTTTTTACCAAAGCCCTCCCTTGTGAGGCCTTCAAAAAATTCAGAAACTTCTTAGGAGTGCTGCCATCGGATTAATGTCTCAATGAGTGGGAGTGACGAAGTATGTTCTAGAATATCTATCTACCTTTCATCATTCCTCCTCTGTTTCATTATGTTTCAGATTGAGAGACATACAGAAATGCCTGAAACATGTTTATTCTTAGGTAAATAATAGTACACCTGTATTGTACATAAAGCAATCATCGTGTAAGCCCTAAGACTAGTCATTTTTATCTGGTCTTAGATACATGTACCTCCTGTATTTCCTCCTGAACATTCAATTCATCTAGTTGTTTCTATCTGGTCTTAGTTTCAAAGACATACCTGTGCTTTAAATCTGTCAGTGGATAGTATTGTTTTCTATTATCACATTTGCTCATAGCTTTGTATAATATAATTGACAAAAGTTATTCCAATTGGGAAGCTACACATTATCATCTATTGGCTCTTGATAAATGTTTTGACCAATACTAGTACCATGACCACACTACCATCCACATCCATATCTTCACCAGTACCTATTACTGTAGGTATATCCCACTGACTGAGTGTTATCAGTGGTATACATTCCCTGATTTTTTGTCTATGTCGTGGATGTTTTTGTGGTCAAGATGCAGAAGATATACACTATGAGATCAAAAGTAAGTGGGCTACCTGCTCTGATTACCCAACTTGGGCAGGGAACTGACCAATATCACACTTTGCCATTCAAACCATGTCTGAGTTTCAATTTGGTTGATCCATCCAAATCAATGCACCAATGTACCATATGGCTCATTTAGCATGCCCCCAGCTCACCAGGCTCGACACAAGCAATAGGCTACTAAAGACCTGGAATATGAAAAGAAAATCCAGGAGGCTATGAATGGGATCTATTGTAAGAGATTTAAGAGTATCCAGGCAGCAGCAACTGCTTTAGGTGAGTCCTTTTAGTAATGTTGCAACACCATAAAATTTGGCTAACACAGTCCTCAGGTACATATATCAACACTTGGAATTAATACATAGTGCTCACTCCCCCACCCATCAAATCGAAGTCCACCTCCAGGCTATAATAATAATTTCTTTATCATAAATAAATCTTCTGCCTCGAATACATGATTTGCTGCCTTCCAAAAGGACTGACTGGTTTTCATCGATCCTCATGTGGAGTTCGAAGCTTGTTGATGCTTAAGTGTGACTGGATATGACTGGCCAAAACCCATGTGGACCCCGAAAGTGACGTTATGGGATAATAGGACTTGATTGGATCTTCATACTCCGATCACTTGAAATTGATCTCGGAGGAGCATCAGTTGGAATTCTCTGTCAGCGTCTCCTGCCATACTGGATGCGGTATACACAAAATGGATTTATGATACCGGTGAAGTAGAGCAATTATCCGTGCTACAGGAGACTTTTGTCCTGACTCAGGCTACTCAGGTTACACAACAGTGAAAGCAATTTGATCCAGCAGGAAGAACCCGTGGCACTGATAAACGCTTGAAGCCCTTGGCAAGTATCGTTAATGACTTATATGTTCGATGACAAAGTAATCCCCGACCATCTCGGCGACAAATCCTATGGCATTCCGTTATGGGCTTCGATTACAAATAATGATAACCGAACCGAGATTGATTGACCGCCTTAATATCAGCAAACCATCATGTTCGCAGCCCTCGATTTAAAAGCCATACAGGTTTCCAGTGCAGCAGCTTCTATCGGTGCTTCTCCTCTCCAGTCAAACGACGTCAATGAACAGGATAAGCATGAGGTGCTGAATAAACTCAACGTATCTGCATCTCCTGATTCATCAAACACTATAATTGCCATTGATCTGGACGATGTCCTCTGTGAAACTAACAAGGTTGTCTCTGAGTGTAAGTCAGTGGAATTGTAGTCCGGACTTGGTCCCATAATCGCTGCATCAGGGCACAATGATGTATACGCCACCAAGATGGACATCTCAGAATTTTATTGTAAGATTGATTTCAATTTCAAAGTGGAGCTTGCATAGACTGACAAGTTATATTTGTGCAGACTACTATTACTGGAAGGCGAAAGATTTCGTGCATCCTCTTCGCCAGGGCTCTCGCTGACCCGGAGTTGAATAGAATCCATCTTGGGGAACCGTCGAAGAAACATTCGGTAAAGTGAGGAAATTTTATAGGACCGACAGGATCTATCATGTGGCTATGGTGCCTGGAGCACAGGAGGGGATACAGACTCTCAAAAGGATGGGATTCCGACTCATCATTGTCACGGCTAGGCAAGAAGACGCGGGCAAGAGCTGGAAATGGGTCTCAGAGCACTTTCCCGGTCTGTGCTCACCAAGTTACCAAGGACGGAAGTAATCTGATCGGATTTCAGGCTTGTTTGACAGCATTGTGTTCACTGGTCAGTTCAAGGATGTTGAGCTACAAGCCGTTTCTCACTCGAGTAAACCGCAGGTGAGCGATGGAGATGTAAATTTCATAGAATCACGCATGGCGCGTTCCTCTAGGTCTGCCATAATCTTGGAGCGAAGCTACTCATAGACGACTCGTCTGAACATGCATTACAATGTGTCAACGCAGCTCTTCCCATGCCAGTTCTCCTCTTCGGAGAGTATGAATGGAACAAGCGTGTCTGTAGTCCAGATGATGCTCACGATGATATGTCGTTCGACATTCGACTCAAGGCCTGTGGCGGGAAGGAGTTCTGGAAGGAAGAGATGCTATCCATTCCGCAAGGTGCACAATTATGGCGCGTGAAGGACTGGAGTGAGGTGATACGATGGATACAGCAGGCCAGAGGAGATGGACGGATCTGATCGATGATCTGACTGTTAAATGCACAGCATCAGACACATGTCGTTCATTATCTCTTCATTCACATGACAATAATGTACATAATTTCTCTATTCTTTCATTGCACGTGCAAGTGTGTTGGTGAATCCTGGAGGAAAGTTCAGCTGAGACTTCAACATCAGTAGGGCCACTTTTTTCTCTTTCCGATTTTCACCATGGTGGCCTTTCAAATGCTCAGGAGTCGGGCTGCACAAGCAAAGCTCGCTCATCTCTCAAAAACATACGTCGGTAACCGATCACTCATTCAACGGGTGCTCAGTATCAGCTTTGTCTTATATGTCCTTGGTACTACTTATCATGGCCTTTCTGGAGGTGCAAGAGGAAGACTGAGGGGAGGGAGGGGAAAGACTAGTGCTCAACAAAAACCTGGCGAAGAATTAGACCGTGTGGCCGTATGTTAACATTTTATTTTCTGCTTCGTCACTAACCAAGTTCTTCGTTAGTTGGATGAGGTTTTCTTCCGGCGTCTCTCCAAGATCCTACGAATTATCATTCCGGGAATACGCTCCAAAGAAGCCCTCCTCCTCCTCATGCACTCAAGCCTTCTGGTATTTCGGACCGCAATGTCGCTCTACGTTGCTGCCTTGGATGGCAAGTATGTCATAGGCGTACTAACAAAGTCCTAGTTGAGTAAGCGTGCCTCTTTAGGATTGTCGCAAGTCTTGTCAAGGTTGAACCTCGGATATTCTTCTACAACATCCTCCGTTGGCTTTTTGTAGCTATCCCAGCGACATGGTGCAACAGCTGGTTGAGCTATATACAGAATAAGCTCGCAATTGCCTACCGCACACGATTAACCCATGAGGTACTTTCCCAGTATCTAGGGGAAACGTCGCAAGGACCAGAGGGAAAGGTGTATTATAAACTTGGTAGGTCATGGTGGTTACCTTGTCTATAATGATCTCCGCGGTAATTCTATTCATACAGAAAACCTAGATGATAGGATCAGAAATCCCGATCAGTGAGTTGATCAGAGCTTCGCATTCTTGAAGCATTAACATTCAACAGGATGATTACCTATGACCTACAACGATTCTCGACGAGTTTGGCTGCAATATATCCCAATCTCGCCAAACCCATTCTTGATGGCATTCTCTTCAACTATCAGCTGTCGCAGAACGTCGGCGTAGAAGCTCTCGTTGGTTTAACATTTGCTGTCCAATCTACTGCTATCCTTTGTGGGCTATGTCCTGATCGTCGAATAATTTTGCCTTAAATTTGATTGCTCCTCCCACAGTGCGATATTTAACACCTCCTTTCGGTACTTACACAGCCCTATCCGCTCAGTTAGCTGGATCACTTCGACATGCACATTCAAGATTACTTGATTTTTCCGAAGAAATTGCTTTTATGGGAGGAGAGCATACAGAACGTTTGTTCATTGAGAGAGAGTATGCAACCATGTTGAAACACGAAAAGAGGGTGTTAGAACGACGGTGGTGGTTCGGTTGTGTGGAGGAAGGTATCATTAAATGGCTTTGGAGTTCCTTTGGCGTGTGTCTCTCCTTCATGAATTCCATCATGTATGGACGCTAATTCCCGCCAGCTTGTCCTTTGCGGAGTTCCCGTATTTTTTAATCTACCTGGTTCCAAGTCTGCCGACCTAGGAGGTCGTACTGAGGGTGAGCAGCAGTATTGCAATTTCCATCAGATTTACGCACTGATTTCCCCGTAGGTTTTGTGACAAATCGGCGCCTTCTGCTATCAGCTTCCGGTATGAGTTTTTGATATCTTCGAATTCAATTGACTCACTCATAGATAGATGCCTTTGGTCGCGTAATGTATTCCTATAAAGATCTGCAGGAACTTGCTGGTTTCACCACACGGGTATCTCGGCTACTTGAGACAATCAGGGATGTGAAGCAGGCCAAATTTGAGAAGGCACTTGTCAGTTCCGCAAGCACAGACGCAAATGCAAAAAGTATGTCATGTTTGCTTCGATATTCAGTGACATCATTTCTGTCTCCCCTGTAGTTCTCAGCGGAAAAGGACAGGTTTTGGAGGCGGAGGACATCCAATTTGAGAATGTTCCAATTGTGACGCCCAATGGTGATATTCTCGTACAAAGTCTAAGTTTCCACGTTAAACCAGGGGCAAGCATACTCTTACAAGTTGATTTACATACCTGCTGATTAAAAAATGTAGCAACATCTACTCATTGTTGGACCGAACGGTAAGTCAGTGCAAATATTTACTTCTGTGATTCATGACATTGGTTATAGGATGTGGCAAATCATCTCTTTTCCGCATTCTTGGTGGTCTCTGGCCCGTCTATGGTGGAATTGTTCGCAAACCGCCATCCTCACAGTTTATCTTAATCCCCCAACGGCCATATATGTCACTTGGAACACTTCGGGATCAAATTATCTATCCACATTCTGAGGCCGATATGAAAGCTCGTGGGTACATCAGTGATTCGGTCATTTGCTCAGCTACTTAATGATCTCCAGGAGGGGTTACAGACAATAATTTACGTCAGATCCTTGTCACGCTGCAGATGGAGAACATTGTGGAGAGAGAAGGGGGCTGGGATGCTGCACGAGAATGGAGAGAATCACTCAGTGGTGGTGATCAGCAAAAGCTTGCCTGGGCAAGGCTATTCTATCATCGACCCAAGGTGAGTGGATGTTATGTGCAAATCTTGTCGGCTGACGTTACATTCGCTCTCCGTCGGATTAGTATGCTGTCCTTGATGAAGCTACGTCTCTCGTACCAACTGATGTTGAAGGAATGATGATGGAGTTCGCCACTGATCTTGGAATCACCTTGTTGACTGTGTCGCATAGGCCATCGCTGTGGAGATATCATCAGTTGATCCTTCATTATGACGGTCAAGGTGGTTATGTTTTGTAGGTCACGCTCCCGAGTATTGCCACCAGACATCTGAAACCCAGTCCATGACAGTACTCAACTGGACGCAGAGAAGCGACTCGCCTTGCAAGAAGAAAAACAGGCACTGGAAGCCAAACTCTTAGAAGTGTAAGTCAGTGGCTAAAACCAACGGAGTGTCCACTTACGTCTTGAATAGTCCGAAGCTAAAAGTCCGACTGTCGGAACTGAGGGCGGCAGTGACGGTTGAAGCTGGGCAGTAGTGACTTTGTGTATGTACTTGTGTAATACAAGCGATTATGATTGGCTCATGCTGATCAGGAGCTGATCGTGGGAAATACCAGCTGATACCGATGGCCGACGGAAATGTTTTTCCCTCAAAAACCTCTCAAAAAAACTTTGACGAGGCTGTCAACTGGACCATTTTTGAACCCATTTCTTTCTCTTTGTATCATTCGTAGCTTGTGCTTATCAATTCAAAATGCACTTCTTCTCTCAGAATTTCGATTACAGGTGAGTTGATCAGCCATTATGCATCGTTCTCAACTAAGCGGTCGCATGATCCAGTCACCCCTGGTCTCATGTTGTTACAGGAATGTGGAAGAAGTACCCCAATCCCAGGTGCTCGCATGTCGTCAGCATTGACGTTCTTGATCGTACTGTCGATCCTAATACTGGCATCATTCGGACGGAGCGGGTGCTGGGCTGCAAGCAAAAGGCTCCAGGTTGGATCGTGAAGGTAAGCCGTTAACTTGCTGGATTTGTGTCTTATACCTGCTCAACGTCCTCTCAGCTATTTGGTGGCTCAGAGGATGCATTTGTGCGTGAAATCATCTACGTGGACCCAGCCACCCAGAACGCAACAATCACTTCAGTAAACCTCTCACTGTCCCAATTTGCAACATGTTTCGAGCGCATACACTACACACCAGCAACTCGTGATACAACCCTGTTCACACAAACGGCTGAGATTCAAGCTCGAATGGCACTCTGGCGGTCAGCCGCGGACAATCTCGAAAAGTGGCTAGTGCAACGGTTTGAACAGAATGCTCAGCTAGGGAAATTGGCATTTACGGATGTCTTGCGAACGTTATGGGAAGAAAAGCACGCACAGCCAATCGCTTAGCTATAAAGTTGTGCAGTGTCACTCGATTACCTGTCTCCTCCCCGCGCATACCCACCACACTCGCACCTTCAGCTCACCTCCTTTATATTCATATTTATTTTGTGAGGAAACGAGGATGCACATAGACTCGATTTTGGAAATTGTAGACACAAAAACCCCCAGTGCTAAGCTTGATACTTTTGTCACTCTCATACATACGCATTTCATGACGCACTTCACCCTTTTCACCTACATGCACGACTTTGTACGATATTTACCTGTCTACTCTTTGGGTTTCCGATAAGTAGCTAATCTTGAATTCCAATCAAGCTGATTTCCGGCCTTCGTTCCTTGTTTATTCAGTTCACTCAACAATCCCAGCCATATACATAATTGTCCTTGTCTTGTTCTCGTGTCGCGGTCGTCCTGTTTGTATGAGTAGAGTCATTTTTTGAGTCAAAATTAAAATCAATGGATTCAGAGTCAGGAGTCTTTGGTGTGCCACAAATACTCGCGTTGAACTCCTCATTCAACAAAAGGTCAACAGTGTTGCGAGAAGAGATTGTTTCAGTCTCCATCGTAGAGACCAATCTAAAACAAAGATCACTGAACCGAACGAACTTAATTCAGATGACAAGACGTACGGCTCAAACGAGTTGACGTAGTAGAAGCCTTTATCCAGCTTAACAGGAGGGAATGAAGTGTTCGGAGTAAATCTTGGATATGCATCCCACTAACAAAAGTTTGTCAGGTAAGGTCCTTTGTCTGGTCAAGATACTGCATGCCTCCTTTCTGAATACCCATCCAATTTTGCCATTGAAAACTTTGGCAAGCCATTCATCACTGATCCGTTCCTTGGAGAAAATCTTGACTGCCCATTCGTTATCACGGACCAGGCCATGGTATGAAAGTGAATTGAATTCTGGGGCCTTTCCATTTTTACGAACATTCTCAGATGTAGTAAGCATCATTCGCGAAGGCTCAGCCGAAGCATCCAAGTTGAAATAATCTGGGTTGGGATACTCTGAAGTTGTGGACAGTAAGGTGACGTGAAGATGGACGTAGGGAAGCTGAGGGATTTTCTGAGAGATGGCTTGAGGAACAAGTATATCGGCCGAGTGGAAGGGAGCGGCAAGGATGATGGCAGTGTAATCCCGCCTTTCCTGAGATGTTGTAATCGTCCAATTTTGTAAATTCTTACTGGGGACAATACTGATAACATTTGTGTCAAGAAAGACAGAGGCACCGGATCGTTTCAAGAACTGATTGAAAATAAGACGATTACCTCCCTTAATCCCAACGGCATTGTCAGCAGCAAGCGAAACAAGGCCTCCGAATGCGTGAATAGAGTCAATGTTCTGATGACCATATTAAAGATAAGCTCCACTCGATGCAACCAAAGGCTTACTTGACCATAATTGACTCTTGTAGCTCCTTCCAAGAATTCAGCGATGAACCGTCTAAAGACACCCTTGTGAAGCAGATACTCCATCGCGGAGTTCTCTACTAGTTCCGTCCAGTTATATGTCGCGACAAATTGGGCAGCATTGCGCCATCTGGGTGTTTCCTTCGTATATAAACCAAGATACCGCTCAATCATCTCAGCCACACTGCTCAGGCAGATCAGATGAGAAGCTTGAGAAATCGCTATTATCACTCACGTTTCTTGGACCCGCTTGGGAGATGTGAGGCCATACCGCCATAAAAATTTGATGTATCCCCACCAGTCCCTTTCGAACTAGACAACCGTGAGCACTGCGGAGAGAGTGTATACACCACGTACCGTAAAAATGACATTTTCGCCGTCCCATATCCCCACACTATCTATTTCCCCCGCAAAACGGGTTAGATTGAACTCAGCTGATGCTCTCCAGAGATTTTTGTTCTCTTCAACGAAGATAGAAGCACCCAGTTCTATCGCAGGAAGGTTGTCATCCTCATAAGGGTATACAACCGTGCTGCCTGCGAAGGAGGATGAGTCGAAAAACAGTTTTGTGAGCGCTTTCACATACGGCCTCCAATGTAGTCATTCCGCTCGTAGACATCGATGTCAACGTTGAGACCAAACCGTTCCTTGGCTTTGGATATCCAAAATGCTGCAGAGCTGCCTGCTGCGCCCGCACCAACAATAGCCAGTCGAGGAGTTTCTGGAATGTCAGGAATGTCAAGAATGTCAGGAATGTCAGGAATGTCAGGAATGTCAGGAATGTCAGGAATGGGACTGTCAGATGCGACGACGACCTCGGCAGGCTGCTCAGTAGCCTGTGGCAAGAACTTCTGTCTCAGAATTTCGGGTAAGGAAAATTGGAAAGAAGCGACAGCAGGTAAGACGAGTGCAAGTTTCGCGTATTTCATGATGTTCACAAAATGAGAATTGAACGGCATAAATAAATAAATGCATAATAGCTTCGTGACAGATCACGATATATCAATAGCCACTCAATCAACAAGCCACTCCATGCAGCTCCTTACCGTCCCCCTTGAGCTCCTTCACCGCATCCTGATCTTCTGTCATCCATGCGATATAGCTTCATTTTCTCGGACATGCCGCTCTGCCCATGAAGTCGCGCAGGACGGGTATCTCTGGCGTCAAATATGGCACACGTATTCCTTCGACAATCCTCACCTTGTCCTAGCTCATCGTCAGGCCGTCGGCTTGTATACCCCAGCGACGGAACTACTCACTTCTGATTATCAATGGAGGACCCAATTTACTCAAAGAATGAGGGCCGAGCTTTTGGTGACAAAGAGACAACAACACTTTTCGTCTTTGTCGTTGCGAGATAAGAAAGCAGTCCTCCAACTTTTCATTTCTATACTCGAGCAAGCACTCCCTGCAGATGTAGGCAATAGTAAAGTTCAGGATCTATCAGCAGACATTGAATGGGCACAGCGGGTGCTCTCTGATTCGATGGTGATCGCGCCTGGAGCGTTGAGTCTGAAAGATGAAAGAGAGATTCATGAATTACAGGCACGCATTAGATCCGGCATGGATGAATATAACTGGGATGGAAAAGCTCAATGCAAGAGGCGTAACAGAAGCCGAGCCATCGTCTATAACCTCCTAAACTATAGCCACAGAAATGATTATGCACCATGTCATGCAAACGGAAAGGTCAACTGGATCCATATTGAATGCATCATTGATGTAATTTCCTCCAATTTGCAAGACCTTCCGGTGCAGATTGTATTGCCAACCCGACCTCCTTCAGGTTTTGGTTCCCTCCGTCCTTATTCCGCCCCGGGAGGTTATTCCCCGAAGGATTGGGCAGGAGTAGAAGGTTGGTTCTCTGTTTATTTACAGAAGCCAGCTTATGATAATAAGGCAACTGGCGAAGATACGTTTGCTTTATGGATTACAGGCAAGAATCTGGTTTGATTAGGTTATCTCCAAATTGATCTTGACCTACAACCATAGAGATCTTTTTGGTAAGCCATTGCAGCTGGCCAGGACCCTTTACATCCGCTTATAGTTTGTGATATGATTAGCATTCAATGTACTACACATACAATTCTGCCAACGTTATGATTGACTAATATTGCCCTCGTATCACAGTATTCTGATTACGCACACGGTCCATTGCATCCCAAATACTTTGAAGATCCTCGGTTCCGCGAAGCCACTAGGTCAATTGACGTCAAGCTTTATATCGTACCCCAAACAGAGATTCGATTCTTCGAACCATCCAGGATCCAACCTTCTTGTAATGAAAAACATCCAGTGACCTTCTTTCATGGTATTTCCCAGGGTGCCAATGGAAACGAAACTACAATTGAGGGATACGTACGAGCTGTTGATGGGACAGTTCGGTGGAGACTTGTGAGTATCAGGCTTGTACCACCTTGAGCCTACCTGAACAAGCAAAAGCTCTCGATCCATGATAACAGCCCTCAGTGGAGGTTAGTTTATTGTTTGCTTGAGAACAATGAAAAATAACTTCCTCGTCAGTTCAAGCGGTGTACAAATTGGTGATGTTGGCAGCGCAAGAGGTATTGTGGGTGTATGGACAACTACAACACACCAACACGGTAAGATTATTATCTGATTCTTTGCCATATTTGTGAACTGAGGGTCAATGTGATAGGTGATCCTGTAGGTGAGTGAACCAGTCTCCCGCAAATGATTCAATAGTCAAAACAATCCCAGGTCCATTTTGGTTTTGGAAGGTGAAAAGTGGACGAACCGTGGATCTCACATAAAGATCCAACAAGAGATTACAGATTCAATGTACCATACTTAGGACAGATTCATTTTGAAATACTCTGTCAATCGACCATAAACATCATCAAACCTGTCATACTTGAGTGAGGCATAAACAAAGGAAACAGATACATACTCTTTTCTGTTCTCCTCGTTTCGAAGGTCAGCTCTAGCGGCAGCCCAACCGTGAAACCTGATTGCAAAATTGTCAATCAAAACAAGGAGACTGAAGGAGAACCAACATGTTGGAATAATTCTTGTAATCATTCTTGTGGCTAAAAGGCTTCTTCGATAGGACACTCAGAATTTTATTGTACTGGGGCCAAGTCCATAAGCGATCATACAATACTGCGAAGGCAATCAACTGACTTCATTTAGAGGCTCATCTTTGGAAACATAGATAGCCAGAGGAATAGTCAGTTTCTCAGAATCATCTACAGATAACATCCTATGCAGGTCGGTGATGCGGTATTTCAGGCCTTAAATCGAGCGACCTACGCTGGGTGGATGATGGAAGAGGCACTAAAGGGCGTATTTTCCCTAGCAGCCGCCACAGTAACTTTGCCGCCTGTATAGTTCAAGTATCAAGAACTACAATTGGTTCAACATCCAGACTCACCCCAACAAAAACCATATACACCAACTTTACGAGCACCAGCCGACTTTAGTGCTTCGCCAAAAGACAAGAGCTTCTGGGTGTTCTTGGATGGATTTGCAACAGTAGCAAAGAAGTTCTGGAGTTCTTGCTTTTGCTCTGGTGTCCCAGGGGGGAACTTTTCAATGGGAAAAGGGTGATCTGGTTCAAAGAAATCAGGCATATAGACTGTCGTCTTCAGCGAATTTGCCAGTATGTCTGCGCCTTTCTGGGTTTGTGGGTAAAATCTAAAAACAATACGGTCAGCATCCTCATGCATTGAAAACTCGCTGCAAGACAGGCACCCAAATATATCATAAACACAGACTAGCGCGTTGTCACTCTCCGCAGGGCCGGTGATATATACATGCTTGAAGTCACCGAAAGGCTTGATTGTACCTTTGGGCCGGTAATCAGACTGGACTGCGGGATTGCTGCAGCAGCCTTGATTAGTGTTGTGTACCGTGGAAATCGCAACACGGGGACCAAGTTTTCGAGGGAGATAGCTGAACATGCCCTTGAGACGGACGAACATATCTTGTGGGATCCCATGAGTGATGTCATATCATGCCATGTCAATCACGTGGATAAAGTCATCATCAAGTTCGAAGTTTTCTTTCTGAGTTATGTCCCTCACCACGGCCTCACTCTTTCTGTAGTGAAGCGACTCTTCATCAAGGTAATTGTAGATGAGGGGTACGATTGTGTCAGGGAAGAATGAAAAAAGAATTCGATTAAGCCGGAATCTCTCTTTGCATTTGCATCTGTGACTGTTCGCAGGGTAAGGGAGGTTTGACTATGAAGTTCAAACATATTATTGGAGTCTTATCGTACAGTCAACAATAGTCCATGTCTCTCCGGTCATTTATTGACTTTCACGATGTACCTACTAGGCACTTATATAGAATCGTCAGTACGCGGTCGTCATGCGCGTCTTTGAGATATCACAGAAAAAAGAATGCTTCTCATCTAACGGGTTAGTGATGCCTCCTGCCGAGGACAACACTTGAGAAAAGGTAGATGGAAACCACTACATACTCCATGATGAGGGAGAGTGTCAGATACCACGTCCAATTACCTGTAATCGGATTGCTCTCTGCTAATACTGGGTTGGCAGAGGGCCGTGCACCAAAGAGATCTGAAGAAGACCACGAAGAAAGAATGGCGTAACCAACGCGGACGCCAAGAGGTATCAGACCAAACGAGATCCCCCACAGTAACTATCAGTTAAACCATGAGTTGGGTCAAGGATAGAGAACGTGACTGGATAACTCACCCTTCGTCGATAGATCTTCAGATGCCATCTATATGACCAAGCGCCAAAGTGTACCAATACTTGCAAAATATACAGCCCCCCATAGATTCCAGAGGAGACACGCCGAAGGATAAAGCCGATCTCTCCTTGCGTGGGAGCCACACGCGAACCAAGAAGTCCACCTGCTATCGACAGACCAAGGGCTACAGTCGCCAGGAGCCCTAGGACTCTCAGATTACAGATGATCCGAGGATTATCGCTGAAGGTTCGAAGTCCGCTGACGATGTGGAGTTCAGCATGCTTGTGATTTCTCCTGCGGAAACGGAGGTGGAACTCACACCATCCCAAGGAAACCAAGGGTAGATAACATCAAGAAGGAAAGTGCAGCAGATTGGATGATATATGATGCAATGAATAAATCAATGTTTGTTTCTAGCATTTCAGCAGCCACGAGCAGAGCACCATCTACTATTCGAGCTGGAGGGAGGAATCGCTACGCAAAGTCAAGGAAGGGTTTTTATTAACGTACATAGAGAGAATATGAAGAGCCACAGCCATCCCGCATCACGTCGTAGAGCATAACGAATGAGCAAAAATAAGGTCAATATTGCAGGAGGTATATAGAACCCGATAGTCGCAGCAGCAATGATTCCACGGTTGTCGAGCTTTGGCATAGTTTTTTATTATTTGAATGCGATTTATCAAGTCAAGTACAGTCAAGCAACGGTTGTTGGTGCAAAGAGAAGTGCTGCATGAAGCAGCGAAGTCCAGTCTTTCGAACTAAGTTGATCAACATCTCCACGTGTTGCAGTTTTTTTTAATTCATAAATTTATAACGCGGTGCTTGATCGTAGTCCGCGGTAAAGTCCCTAGTACCCTACAATACACAGCCGAAAGTACAAAGAGAAACCTGACGAGAACCAAACCCAGATCACTCATCACGTGTTACAGTAGAGATTAGATCTTGCTGTAAAGGTTTTTTCGCAAATCACGAAATGCGCCTGCCACGACGAGTACCTTGGACCTCGCTATCTGAGCTCGACCAAGTTTGTGCATGGATATATACTGATGAACATGATTTACATACCAAAACATTGGCGATTAATCGAGTGCGTCATCAACATCCGAGCCTCCCGTTGAACTGACTGAAAAATCTCAAGTAGTTGTCTGCCTGGAAAGCCATAACACCACTTCCCCAGGCGCTGGAGTCTACTTTGGCACTTCTTGTCGTCTTACAGCAAGACACCAACACCTCACATTACCTATCCTTGCGTCAAAGCTATGCAGCTGCCATCATTCGCCTAGTCAACGGGCTAGTTGACCCTTTACAGTTGGGCGCCTATGCGCGTTCAATCGCCTCAATTGCAATGCAGCTTGGAATTCCTTCTTGGTTAGTAGAACTACGACACGCTGCAACCCATGAAGACCTTCCTAGCCTGGAAGTCCTACGTGAAGCTGCGAGGCAGGTGAGGGTATTTATTTCGCTTCCCCAGAATCTGCTTCTATCCTAGAGAACGATCAGTCCATGTCATGGCTCTTTCACAATTACTTTCTCCCAACCATCAATCCGGCTTCTGTTCCTCAGCGCAACGTTCCTCTTTTACGCCCTCTCGAACCTTTGTTGAAACAATACAAATCAGTCTTAAAGATAATAACTCGTGATGCATCTCTCAGAACCCGGTACAAGCAGGAGATCAACACTATTATGAGGGATGTTGAGCGATGGATTGCGGAAGCCAAAGTCGCTGCGAACATGATCATTGGAGAAGTTGGCTGGGACACAGGGGCAACGGGCCTTCAAGAAGCGAACAGTGATGGTAGCGTAGAATTCAAGGAAAAATGGGCTTTAGAAAGATTTTGTGATGCTCTACTCGAAAAGGGTGGCCTTGCGCCACTATCTAAGAAGTGCGGATCAATTCTTTCTTGCTTTGACAAGCTGACATTTCTCGAAAGAAAACGTATATTCCCAGAGGACAAATTTTGGCCGCCCCAACTCTCTATCTCACTTTGGAAACCGCTCCTTCAACATATACAATATCTTCACGTGAACTTTGCGTATATTCTCTGCACACAAATGATCTCTTTATTACTTTCCCCGAACACCGTTTCTGGCTCCCAGAATGTTACAAGAGGTGATCCTTCATTTAATATGTGTATCGCACGCTGGGTAATATGGAGTCTCGATACTTGGTCAACCTCGAGCTCCAAATCCTCAGAAGAGTCAGACCCTAAGCTGCGAAAAGATGTTATTGTGGCTCTGATGCAAGGCCTTGGACGTCAAATGGGTGATCTTCAATTTAAGGATCGTAGAGTGTACGACCAGTTGTTTCATTTTTCCAGTCCAATCACTGACTATATTGAAGTGTAATCTCCCTTCTCCAAGCTATAACTTTGCAGAATCCAGAGTATAGCATCGCCACAGAGTTTCTTTCAGGATCCTTGAGCAAAATCTCATCAGAGGTATGTGGCTCAGCCATGATTATGAGTCTGAAACAGATCTCGATCACTTCTGAATAGGGATGGGTAGACCAAGATTTAACTATTATGACAGGTCGTTTAACAGAATTTCAGTCATTCAACACTGCCAAACCCTCCTTTTCAGCTTCGCGAGCTAACATTACCTTTCGGTGTGGTAACTCGGATGTTATGGAAATTGAGTCAAATGCTCAGCTTCCCATGGGCTGGAAGACAGTTGATTCTGCTCACTGGAAGCCGTGTCCAATTGGAGTCTTTCAGAGAGAATAACTTAGACCAGATATTAGTAGGGAACACACGTAATTAGTGATGCAAATACGATGTAAATACATAGAAAGAAAATCCCAAGATATGTGGTCAACGTGGAGCACAGGAAAAAAGAGGAATGAAAAGAGTCAACTTCGTCATGGCTGAGGCCGTCTTTGTTTTGAAATATTTCCCGGTTGCCTGATTGGCTGTAAAACTACAGACACCTCTGCCCTTCCAGGCTCATTTTCTCTACTATCCCAACCATGAGAACTCCCAGCCAAGTTTCGCACGTCTCGTCCTGCGTGGAGATCAGCAGAATTATGCCTTTCCACTGTATCTTCTGAGTACCCTGGCGGTAGTTCGACAACCCGGGTACCCTCTTGCGTAAAAACTGTCACAGGAGCCCCACCACCGTCATGGTGCACCACGTAAACCTGTTGTCCGGGGTTTCTCTGGGTTCCTTGATCAGGCACAGAGGACGGAGGGCGCAAAGAAGGGTTGCTGGGAGGCTGAGTAGGTGCGAAAGTTAGAGATGATGAATGGAGGTCCCTTGTGGCAGAGGGAAGGACAAAAGGCTCGACCTGGTACTGACTATCAACGGGTAGCCGGTTAACACGATTACTAAAACCAGACGACGTGGAATGGCCTAAAGAGGTTTCTACAGGATCTGAAGAGTTTGGTACTGCTTGATAACGAGAACCAAAAGAAGGCACATAAATATATGTACCTTGAAGATTCAATAGCGGCTCCTTGCGCATATGCTTCCGCTTGTCGTGCAAGCACAAGAAAAGTGCGCCTAGTAGTCCAACTATGAGTCCCAATCCAAGGCCACCTACTCCAGCACCAATAGCCATTCCTTTGGAGACCCTGTTTCCAGGATGCTCAGAAATGAAGGTCCATTACATAAATATGCGTAACTTACGTGTTTAGTTGCAGACCTGATAAACAGGCCGAGCTAGAACCTTCACCGCTATGTAAAAGTCCATTCGCCCAAACATTACCCGCAGAATCTACAACACTGACGAAAAAGGACGAAGCCCATGATAAGCTGACTGTCCAGTTCAATGGATTGCTGCCATCTCCTGTGATATTGTAGGGAGGATGTAATGATGGTGCAATCTGGCAGTGTAAGCATGCGAAATGAACGAGGATTCAAGAGGTACGCACCGTCATGGTATAAGGGGGTGTTCCATTCCGGGGTGAAAGAGAGATATCGGTGCACTAGGTAAATAATTCTTCTCCAGAGCCGGTCAATATGAAATAAATGCACAAGCTTGCCTGATCTACCCAGCCATATCGTGACATCGGGCCATTGACCACCGCAGCATCAACCTGTAGCGGATATGGGATAGTCACGTTGGTGCAGGACGGCACAGACGAGGAATTGCTTGAAATCACGGTATACACGCCTTGGCAGCCTCCCGTGTTGCCATTGCTGTCAAACTGGGGAAAAAGTTGTCAGAACGTTACCAGGAGCTGGACATTCACTGCCTCACCATACAAATCTGATACTGATTAAGGCGGATCATGAATCAGAAAAGCCGAGTCCCTTTCATAATTTTCAGAACCTACAAGAGTACCAGGTGCAAATGGGACTGCCCAATCCTGATGCAAAATATTCGTTTCCGTGGAGGAAAAATAAAGATGGCACCTACATATGCCAACCCTCCACCAGCAGAAATCATGAAAGGAACAATGAAGTTACTACGACTGGATTAACGACGAATGAGGTTTTTGAGAGCTCAGAACGCACGAAGTGTACACCTGAAGATAATATGGAGCGACTGGATTTGGCCTGAGATAAACTATGAGACAGATGCAAGAGGACCAGAATTTGAGACCTCACCCCGTTGCAGAGCCCCTTCCCCATGTTATGTGTATTGTGTCGCACTGTCCTGTTAATCTGTGAGGCAGATATGCAGAGTTTGGAGTTAGTTTACGCACGGGTCACGGGCACGGGAAACGGCTGGCTTGGGTTGTTCCAATCAAAAAAGAACGACTGGCACAGCGATCAGCATGAGAGCCACTCAAGGGAAAGAAGAATACTTGGTCCAAGGGTGTAGCTCCGAAGACTAGTCTAATGTTGTACCACAGCAGAGGTAGATAGAGGCTGCGGCGCATGGGGGAACACAAACAAGCAGCAGTTCGAGCGCCCAGGGCTTTTCCATGCGATAGGCTAAGCTTCGTGGCACGACGGCATCCTTATTCAAAGAATTAGCTTCCGGGAGCAGCGGACATGCAGCAGAAATCTATCAGGGATTTCCCGAAATGCCGGTGATGTCCACAGGACGTTTGATCGAGACCTGCTGAGTAAGAACAGTGTCATCGACTCATGGCCAGAGTCTCCAGTCCCGCAGCACTCTTGTCTCTCTATGCTCATGAAGTTCAACACACCCCTGCCACAGTCCCTGTTCAAGGAATGCGACAAGGCTGCAAAAATATGTGTGTCTCTCCGTACAGCAGGAAAGTGACCTACTTACGCTACTTCCAGTTCAATCGTTTGTCGATGGCCGTAATAACGGACTTGATGGTGTCATACCACGCAGTGTGCTCCAGAACGCTAAAGGTTTTGCTATATTCACAGTTGCGAAAGCAGGATTTGTGTTCTCTGCGAGAGCTGGGAGCGGGGTTGTCATCGCCAAATTGCACGACGGAAGTTAGTATTCAAATTCTTCGTGCTCCTTGCTCCTCATAGAAATGTCCAGAATGGACTGCTCCTAGTGCCATAGGTACAGCTGGCGTTGGATTTGGCGGACAAGCCGGTGCCGAAGTGACAGACTTCCTGATAGTCTTGAATACCCGTACTGTACGCTCCCTCGGATGACTATCATCGATTCAATCTCACTCCTTATATCTTCTTTCATACTAGGCTGTCGTGAGTCGCTGTAAAAACTGAACATCGAACCCATTTTCACTTTCAAGTATAGAGATCTTTCATGGCAGCAGGCTCCTTACAACTTGGCGGGAACCTGAGTATTGCACTTGGACCGCTCGGGCGGAACGGCGAGGCCATGGGAGCAATGAGTACTGGTGGAAAAATGGCTGCGATGTTGGTTTCTCAGTCGTATCGATGACACTGCTTGACCCTTCCGCAGGTACAGTTATTCCAAGACCAGAGGTCTATTTGGGGGCATTTCTATCGAAGGCTCTGTCATCGTTGAACGCCAGGACGCGAACGTACAAGCATATAAATCTCCAGTCACGCCCAAAATGCTCCTGGGCGGCGCAGTTGATCCACCTCCCTGGGCTGAAGGCTTAATCAAAACCCTTGAGAATTGTACTGGAATGCCCGGTCAACGAGATTGGGTTTATGATGTCAACCGCCCGGAGGACCAGATCTATGCATTCGCTGGTCTGAGTCCTCAGTCTAGTCCTTCCTCAAGCACTCAGTATCCGAAGTCATCATTTCTCAGGAGAAAAAAGCCCGACAAACAGGTTTTCCCGCCTGCACACTGGAATGAGAAATCTTTTCTTCCCGAAGCCTCCTCTCAGAGTCATGACAGGTCTCCGAGTCATGTTGAACTTAGACTCGATGCCGACTTAGATCGTCATGCGACCATGAGTTCCCATACTTTTCCAATGACATCTCACAAGACGAATAATAGCCTTGTGGCTGATCTCGACGATCCCTTTGACAACAATAATGCGGTCGATCTAGCATCAATTGCTAAGGGTCACATCCCCCGCGCGGCTTCTCTTAGCGGCAACTTCGAGCATCCGCGCTCTCACGGAGTGCCGTTTCCGGCTTCAAATTTTCGTTCTCAGTCGATGCATGACTTTGCCGAAAACAATGACACTGCAATACCAGATCCTTCACCATTCTCTGAGTCACAAAACGAGTTTTCTTACATCCAACCAAAGCCCCAACTGATGCAACTTCTGGAGCCTGGAGAAGGTATAGCGCGTGCTATTGCATTGTATGATTTTAAGGCTGTAGAGGTGAATGCAAGTTCACGCTTCCTTTGATTTACGAAATTAAAACAGGGTCCTAGGATGGGGATCTCTCGTTCCTCAAGGGAGATGTTATCACTATCACGAAGAAGAGCAACAGCACCGATGACTGGTGAGTTTGTTTAAATTGATCCGATCAGTAATTCACACGAAAATAGGTGGACAGGCCGAATAAACGACAAGGAGGGCATTTTCCCCGCCAACTTCGTTGAGGTAGCTTAGATCCAAATCACCTGGATACTGATCCCATGTCGTTCTTTGCGTAAGAGTATACACAGCTTACTCCTGGTAGTCATCGTCAAGGCCCGACATTTCATCGTCATCAATGTCGAAATCATGTTCAGGTATTCCCACGTGTTCTCCATACCAAGCAAGAACCTTAGGATGCGCCATGACCCTGGGTACCGATTGACTCAGGCAACTACCCCGACGCAAAAAGATATTACGTACTTCTCCTTCGAGAAATTCCGTACTTGGAGGTGCTCCATACTTGTAGCTCTAGATAGTGCCACATATGCCTGTCCTTTCTCAAAAGTTCTCCTCAAATCAACTCGAACCCTCTCCAACGTTTGACCTTGCGATTTATGAACGCTGAGTGCCCAAGCGAGGATGAGTGGTAACTGGAACCTTCTGGCCATCATGGTTCTCCCATCACCGTTATTTACAGTGAAATCAACAGGCGTCACGACTAGCTCTTCGCTATTTGTGAATTTGACTACAGGCCACTTGAAATCATATTCCAAGATTTCTTCAGTATTGGAGCTTCCATTCCGATTTTTGTCGGACTCCACTTGTGCGAGTCTAATATTGGATTGAATAGCTTCCTTGGGAGTGGCGAATTTAGTAACTCGACCTATAGAACCATTCACAAGATAGCCTTGCATTAAATTCTGAGTGAGATGAGCTTCATACCACCTCAGACTCATAATCATGCACAATACCTTTATCAGCATCACTTGAGCGCCAACTTTCAATTCAAGACGGTTTGGTACTACGAGCTTATCCAAAATGTCTACCATGTGTTCATGGGAAATTGGGGCTTCTCTGTGATCCACTCCTGCCTGATCTTGGGCTTGGTAAGTTTGAGGCCGTCCGGGAAGTTCTCCTAATCGCCGGGTATTGGCATAAGCAACTTCCTTTCTTGTTGGGAACCTTGGAACAAATTGACTCAGCACCTTTTCTGAAGAACAGAAGGATGCGCCTACATATCTGTGGGTTGAATTCCATCAGTATAAATTAATTCGCGGTCAAGGGTCTTGAATATTCGAATCGTCGATTCCTGCAGCTTGCCGTAACGCATTTCATTGAGCATCCTCGCGAAAGCTACAACAATGTGCTGTTGACCGAAATTGACAGATCAAAACCCGAAAAACATACTTTGGTCTTTCTGACGAAACACTTTTTTGAGCATCATAGGTGAGCCAATGCATGAATCCCAAGAATTTGCTTCGAACGCAAACTGCGCTGATTTTTGAAATCCCTCATGATCTTTCCTGGACACAGGAGGAAGTTGACAGAAGTCACCGCATATGACAAGCTAAGTTATACCAGTCAGGTTGAGCTTTGAGGAAAGCACTGTGGTGGTACCTGAATACCGCCAAACGGCTGGGTACTGCCTCGAAGTTCTCGCGCGACTTGCTCCTTCAATCAACCTATTAGAGAAGCGAAAGATGAAGTCAACAGATCGCCCAACTTACCAGATAATCAAAGAGATCTCCGGCTATCATAGAAACTACAGAACATTTGATAATGCCCTTCGGAATTTGACAAAAACTCACTTTCATCGATGATCAGGGTTTCCACTTTCCTCCAGCGCCTCAGAAGCGATTCAAAAGCTGGCTGGTGTCTAAGCTTGCCGACAAATTTCTTGACGGGCTCCTCTCCCAGTTTAATTCCAGCCCAGGAATGCAGCGTGACTCCACCAATGTTGATAGCTGCAATCCCCGTGGAAGCCGTAATTGCTACGGTATCTGGGATATCTGAAGAACCTTTTGTCAAGAACCTGATAATTTCTCTTAATAGAACAGATTTTCCAGTTCCTACCACCTTCAAAATCGGCAATGAACCTCATAGGTAATACACTTACCAGCAGAACCAGTGAAAAATACGTTCTTTTTCGCTTTTACCCTCGCAAGTATATCATTTTGCTCTTGAGATAATACTACCTGGGGGACCAGCTTTACATCCGCAGTATCAGTCGAGTTGGTCAACTTCGAAGTTTCGCTTTGATGGTCATCATCCGAGTCAATGAGGATGGGCGAGTCTCGAGTCCCCCTTGCGACAGCTCGAGATCCTCTTGCGAAAGCTCGTAGGTTATCTAAGGAGTACAGTGCTGTCTTGTCTGCATTTGCTGGAGCTAAAATCAGTCATTACATCCTTACACAGGACTGTTAGATCTTACATTCAAGCCATCGTTCAGCTTCTTCCTGGGTGTTGAAAGATTTATAAAGGGCCTTAGGATACCGAGTAACCTGACCAGTTAATTGTTCGTAAAAACCTCAAGAGAATAATCTGACTGACTTTCGCCGAACACTAGATCAGAGAGCCAACTTCTCACAGGCTAAGACCGTTAAAACTATATCCTCGTACCTCAGACCATGTCATATAGATGCCCGGCGCATCTTTTCCGACCGCAACTGCATAGAATTTCGGTGACCTGGGCATAATCTTCAAACCACGCAGGACGGCCGCAACAATTGGTTAACCAATTGTTCGGGATGGGAAGCATTTCCTCATTAAGTAACCCTTTGATTGAAGCATGTTCATCACATACATCCAGACCACCTTCGAGACAGCTGTACGCTCCCTGGACCCAGCACTTTTCAGCTGTTAAATTATTCTAATGCGCTCAGACATGATGAGTCTATCCTAGGAGATCTGATGCCAAAAGAGGGTCTACAGTGAGGGAAAATGAAAAATGTGTCTGTGACCACGCCATGCTATAAATAAAGTTTTACCTGCTTGGTCCCATGCCTCGAGAACCCAGACAGCACATCTGCAACCCTAGGTTCCAAGTCTCAAAACGTATGAAAAGGGAGTCACCAGAATCTAGCTCTGTGAATCAACTCAAGGAACTACCAGAAGCTCAAGATTCTGTGTTCGCCAGTCAAGGATTGGACAATCTTCACCGAGAGATAAATCAACCCTCACAACAACATAATAGTACTTGCTACGATATTGATCATGAAGACTCGAGCGCGTCAGTTTTATCTACCCCCGAGGTCACGCTTTCTGCTGAGCAAACCAGCATACTGGAAATTGTGAAAAATGGTGGGAATGTGTTCTTTACTGGACCTGCCGGCACGTCAGCATCTTTCCGTAGCTATCATGCTGCTCATAACATTATTTATAGGTACAGGCAAATCCGTGCTGCTAAGAGCTATCATCAGAGAACTATGGCTTGCTGGGAAGGAAATTGCTGTCACCGCAACAACTGGGATTGCAGCATTAGGAATCGGGGGACAAACTCTTCATTCTTTTGCGGGAGTTAATACAGGAGAAGAAGTTGCAGAACTTCTGTATTCGAAGGTTAACCGGTCTAAACCACACAGAAGGAGATGGCAGAGTACGCAGGTATGGATCATTGATGAAGGTATGATTCCATCATGTGTTTCAGAATAAGACCTCAAAGACCCAAGTCTCAATGTTGAAGTCGGATTTGTTCGATAAATTGGTGAGTTTGACAATTGTAATGCTCTGCGCTCGTGACTCTCAAAAAAAAACAAAGGAATATATTGCTCGCACTATCCGCAACGATCAACGCCCTTTCGGTGGAATTCAGGCAATATTCATCTTTTAGTTTCTATTGTAATACAACGCCTGACCGTCGGTGATAGCTTGTCCTGACAGGAGACTTCTTCCAGCTCCCGCCTATTGCTGCCAAAGGGTCAGCCGCTCCTCCAAATTATGTTTTCAGTGCAAACACTTGGAAAGATTGCTTTCCTTTTCCCTACTTTTTACGACAAGTCTTTCGACAGAAAGATGACAGTAGGTTTCTTGTTATTTGCTCTTAGATTGCAACTGGTCTTGTGCTACTGCAGCTTTTATTCAACTTCTCTCTTCAATGCGGGTTGGATATCTGGGCCAGCAACATATTGCAGCTTTAAGAAGTCTAGAAAGACCTCTCCCAATTAGTGTAGCTGGCGCGGAACCTGCTTTATTGTCAGTTCATTCGTCAACCAGCCCTTCACAACCGTATTGAAATAAATCAGGCTACCACGTAATAGAGATGTCAAAGAATATAATTTAAGGCAGCTGGAGGCTTTACCAGGTGATCAACACAAATTTTTCTCGATGGACTATGCAGGCTGGGATGTCTATAGAGAGGAAGTTTCTGACATAGAAGCCAAAGAAACATTGAATTCGACAACCCTTGCCCCTGAAAATCTTGTTTTGAAAGTGAGTATCTGGAACCAATCCATCTATCTGACTTATTGGTTGTGTTTCGCAGGTGGGAGCTCAGGTCATGCTCATTCAGGTATCATTTAATCGTTGTCTCATGGTATCATTGAATATGTTCTTGTTCAGAACGTTGAGCAAGGCCTACTTGTGAATGGCAGCGTAGGTCGAGTGGTTAAATTTATGACAATCAGCGAGGCACTATTGGAGAAAATTCGCATGTCCATTCCGGGTGAAGGTAATCGGAACCCTGTTAATTCATGGGATGGTCGTGACTATGATGAAGATTCTGATCTCAAAGCTCCTCCCATCCATCCTCCATATCAGCACCGGACATGGATTGAAGACAATATTTTGAGCCAGTATAAAGCGGACCCCACAATTGTAAAACGGCCAACCTCCCTCCGTGATATGACGGGCCATGTCTTTCCACCACAGAAAGCATACCCTTTGGTTCACTTCAATAATGACAAGTACCTGCTGTGCATTCCTATGTTTTTTGATCGCATAGGAATCATGGGTAACATTGAAGCTCGCAGGGTTCAGGTTCCTCTCATCCTTTCTTGGGCAATTACTATCCACAAGTCCCAGGGGCAGACCCTTGATTTTGTCAGAGTTGATATGAAAAATATTTTCACCTTCGGGCAGGGTACGTTGACTTCTGCTCTCAGGGTCATCGATTAGTGATCGTGAGTTAGCATATGTCGCTGTCTCTCGAGCAACTTCCATGGATGGACTCCAGGTTGTTAACTTTCGGCCAGACAAGTAAGGCCCTGGCTCCTTCTGTATGGTTCTGTTAGTTTTACTATAGGCAGGGTTTACACGAATCCACAAGTTCTCAAGTGGCATACTGAATGGAAGGAGTGGTGGGAGGCGAAGAGGCGCGAAGAAATCCAGAGCTAAAGAAATATCAATTGGCACGATTTCGAGTGGACATGAACTCTGGAAGCAATAACTAGGAGTTGCAAGAGCTTGGTCAAGAGATTAATCTTAGGTCGCTTCTCCCAATTGAAAGTATACCTAAACCAAATGGAAAATTGAGGCCTCTTGGAATACCTTGACCAGAATAAAATAATACAACAGGTCATAAAGGCGATTATAGAATTGGTATATGAACCCATAGGTTAGCCAGGACATCTGAGAGTGATTGTCCTTCAATGGGATTACTAGTGATTTCGGATACCTTGAACTTGCATTGATGAGATGAACTGGTAACGAGGTGTAAATAGTTCCAAATTTGCTATAGTCGAACTGATCCGTGTTCCGATACAGACTACAGCCAATTAATAGGATACCCAATAGTTGCCCAATAAAGAGGTGATTAACGATGACACAATATATTGTTTTTTTGGGGCTAGAAAGATGAAAGGCTAGGGTCTTCTGAGGTGTAGGGAGTAACTCGGTCTTCTTGAGGACAGGCAGCGACAAAGGCACAATCGGAGCAATGCCAATGTCTCCCTCCGGGACCTCCGAATGATTAAATGTAATATGAGAGTGAGTCATCCGTTTCACCAACCGTAGATGGTGAAGAAGGTGGTGAAGGCGCGGAAGTAGAAGCACGTGGGGATGCCGGTATTTCGGCTCCTGGTCGTATCGGAGACGTCGGTATACCGCGTGAAGAGGGATGAATACTTGACATCGGTCGTGGTGGAAGCATGGGCGTGAAGTCTTGCGGAGAGCCTGGCTGATTCAGGGGTACGTTGGTAACCCTGGTTGTCTTGGAACCGTAAAAAACTTCCAGGGCCACTTCGCCTGGAGGAGTGGGCGGCAGGGGGGGAGAGTTGGAATATTGGCCTGAAGTCTCGTCAAATAAAGCGTGGGCATTCATGATTAAATCTTCAAATAGGGAGTCCTCAAGGGACCTTTAGATGGTAAACTATGATGAGAAAAGTATCAACACACTTTGATCGATTGGACACTCAATAAATCCCCCGCTTTCGGTATTTCATCGTCTCCAAAAATCATGCCACCGAAAACAATGGCCAAGTTTTTGGCATCCATTTTATTTTTGTCAGAGTGATTAACAACACGTGCTAGGTGCTCGACTAGTGCCTTAAGCGTTGCTTGATGAACTTGGGGTAAACGGCGCATCTTGGATCGTAGAAGGACGAAGTTTTGGTTCTGATGTTCAGCTGGGCATACAATTAATATCCCATAGTGACAGTGACAAGACTTGGTCATATACCTAAATTCTCAGAATGATGTATACGGTCCTGCAAGGGAAACCTGAATAGAGGCTCAGGCAACTCCCGCAGGTATGACTGAAGGAGTCTAGTCAAGATCCACAGTACATCAGGATAACTACTCTGCGCACCTTGAGGAGTGACGAGACGGCGTACATGTCATCCTTCAACGTAAACTCGAATGAAGCCTCGTCCCTCTCAATCTCATGTTGTAGCTGCACGTCTGATAAGTCAACAGAGATCAAGCACAGCAGGCGCCAATACGCACTGACTGCACAATTGCGTGGCGTCCTGAAATCTATACGCAAGGTTAAATTGAAGCGAAGAGCTTTGACTGGTTGTTGAAGCTACCCTGTATATACCCTCTATTTCAAGCCCGCGTTTATCTATTTCTTCGATGCATATCCTGACAATCTTTGGAATTTCACCTTCACGAAGACACTTAGCAGTAGCGTAATCTCCCAAGCTGAATCCAAAGATGAGATCATTGCAGAACCCCACAAGGCCATGCTCATAGAGAATGGGATCGGGAATTGCTGAAGCTAGAGACCGAGGCGTATAAGCAACTAGTCTTGCTACGTCTTTATCAGGAGAGATTTTGTCAACATTCTTTCTTGCATGTATAGACAGCTGCATTTGTGTGGCATTCGTAGCACTGCACAAAAGGTAAGGCATAAACAAGGTATAAAAGTCACAAGCTCACGTCATGTTATCGGTGTATTTTTCCAACGTCTTTTTGAGAGTGGTGGCGGATTCGCCAACAAACATTTCCAGACTCTAACAAAAAGATGAAAACTTGAATGCGTCAGAAATCTGCAGATACGCACAGCGTAGCCACTCTCCAGGATCTTCGTTCTTCTCAGACGAAGTGTTTCCAACCAATGGACGCCCTTCCGATATTCCTTGTCTTCTAGTCATCAGGTAATATTCCAAAAAGTTTTTCTGATTACACACCAGCTTCTTCTGCCTCGCGTTTTGTCCGGACAGCTCGTAGCGCTTGATTTTCTCTGCTACCTCCCAAGCTATCTTTGACAGCATTGCTCTTGTCAAGTAGACCTTTCAGCTGATTGAACTGCCTTATTCCTGGAATTAAGTCTTCAGTTATGTATCAAGTAGTCAGAATAGAATCACACCTTGGTGGGCAAGGTCAGAAAAAGGCCCCACCGATGAGGAGGGCGAACGATTGCGAGCAGAGATCGGACCAGAGGATGGGCGGCGATCCAGAGCACGGAGTGGTTGAGGCGAGGTGACTGTCGGGCGCGCAAAGTTTAATCCATAGCTTTTAGAGCTACCCCCTTGTTGCTCTGGGACAGACTGGATGGACTGGAGCGGAACGAAAGAAATTGCAGCTTTCCTTTGATCCTGCATAGCATGTAAGTTTGTTGGTGGGCCAGTGCTGTCAGGACGACATTAATGGGTACCTCGACTTCGGTGAACTTCTTCAAATATCGCCCCTTGAGTTTCGGTAGTATGACCTCTGCGTATTCGTTGTATGCACTCGTTGAATCTTTCAAGTCTTCCTTGATACGCTTGCGGGTACGCTCTTGGGTTTCCTGGAAAAATATTCTAACCAGGCCGGCCGATGTACAAAGGATACTGCACCTTGAGATTGGTGAACTCACCAAGGATATCTGTTGTCAGGGCTGCACAAAAGGCTTGCCTTGCCTGAGTTTCTGCGGAGATTATTTAGTCTCATACAAGGTAACAGGATGGATGATACTTACCTCTCTCGAGATTGTCCCGGATCTCGGCCCAGGCGCTTCTAGTCGTACTGAGCTCTCCTCTTTCATTAAGATATGCATCAGTGGCCTTAGCCTTTCGATGCAGCTTTTTGAGGGAGTCTATGCTGATTGGAAAGTACAACTAAATAACCAACAAACCATTGGACGGGAAAAGAAGCTCACTAGACTTCTTCTATGCGTCTCCTAGATCACGATGAGTTGAATCCAGTTCATTTGTTGCGCCGCTCACCGTTCTTGGAAGAAACTGATGTACGAGTCGGTCAAAAAGCGAAGGTGTAGGTCGAATATAGGTACGGGCCCCTGTGTTGCGATGGTGGAATCCGATGTCGAGGCGCGCCCGGAAATGGAGTTTTGCTGGTCCATCAGGACTGACTTATTTGTGGGATCTAACAGCGAGAGAAAACATGCTCGGTCACAACATGTTACTGAGTCACCAGTTCCGGGAACGGATATTTCGCGCGCCCAAACAATGTCACTTTCAATGTCACTTTTCTTACGTCCTCTATGATCATGATGTGCAACATTCTATTTCTGTCCATCGTTGATGTGATATCAGCTCTCTGTGGCCTTGTTATGAATGCCATTTGCTCTGTTTGTTGTTCAGCAAGCATGCTTCCTCATCCAACTATTGTGGGTGACGACATCGTAGCTTTACGATTGTTCTCGTTTGATTTGCCTGCTCACGCTCTCAGTTCATAATTACCTCTTCCACAGGGCCTTCACATGTGCCATCGCTTTGGATCAGGGTCATGCTTCTTTTCTCCATTGGCATGGTATTCTATTTCGGCACCTCACCGTATTTTCTGGCGCTTACAATCATATCATTTGGATCTCATGAAGGTATAATATCAGACAACACCAGGTCAGATCAACGGATTCGGGTGTTATCTGGAATTTTTTCCGACGTCATGTGCCAGCATTTCTTTTTATAACGCGGTGCTCGATCGCAGTCCGATCGCAGTCCGCGGTTAAGTACCTAGTACCCTACAATACACAGCCGAAAGTACAAAGAGAAACCTGACGAGAGATGTAAAGAAAAACTGATCCAGACACAAGAGAAGAGGGAAAGAAGAAAACAGGAATGAAGGAGCAGTACTCGGTGACTCCGTGATAGCACCCCATGTTAAGTGATGTTACTTGACCAAGTCAACCCTCCAGGGTTGTCTGTTAAGAACAGGACAAAATGTTTGATCACCATGCGATCGTCGCTTTTGTAGGTGAAACGACTGCAATCGTTCAGGATGTGAGCTCGGGTTTCGACCCTATTGTGACCACAAGATTGCTTCGAGAGAAGAAACATTCCCCGTCATGTGCCAGCATCAGCCTTCGCATGCTGAGATTAAATCAATTGTACCGTTCGCTTTCGTCTATACCTTATGCACAACGACGATCATGAAATTTATATGACCAGCACGAGCCGGGGCATGATACAAGATCTGTGATAGATACAAGTCGTAAAGATACAGTAATTTGACACATCAACATCGTTATCCAGTAGATGACTCTCAGTGCCAAAAAGACCATAAACGGCGGAAGGACCTAGAACATAGCTTTACGAGTTCGACAACCGGCCACCTCAAGATCGGAAACGGCTTCTTGCGATCCCTGTTTGATGTACTGGGTGATATACAACATCGATGCAAGATGGCAGAGGGCAAACATAGCATTGACTCTCAGTAGTAGCAAGTATTAGGTAGAAACTGTTCAATCCAGTAACTAGTCAATAGGTTGGACAGGACGGAAATGAACAAGAGATCATTAGACTCCAATCGCATAGTCGAAGGAAATCAAGACAAGGGATCAAGAGCGACCAAATTTAGATTGACGCAGAATCAGTTAGCAGAGCAAAGATGCATGCAAGACCAAGTTGGATCCAAAGGTGCCCGCACTGGTTGAAGGAGAATGGACCCCGGCTCAGATCTAAGGTCGTCTGTAACTTCCAGCAGATTCTGGATGATCACGGCCATTGCGTGGATGAGTATAGTCTCTAGAATTTCCACGAAATGAGGGAGGCAAAGGAGGTCCAGAACTCGGGCCAGGACCAGCACCACCATAACCATTTGGAGGATATTCGTATGCAGCAGAACGAGGACTCTCAGAGCGGCGTCTGTATTCAATTGATGTTGAGCCTCATCTCATCTCAGATTGTATATATTTACCTAAATCTTGTCTGGTTTTCGGGCGGCCGATTGTAATCGGGATAACGTTGTGGAGATGGAGGTCGGCCACGATAGTCAACATAGTCCCTAGATAGTACCCAGATTTAGCTTCCCGTGAAAGTAGCCGCGTAGCCAGCAACTTGCCTCGGAGGCAGTCTATCAAAGTCATCCCGGCCACGAGGTGGAGAGCGAGCCCTGGGTGGCGGAGGCGGTGGAAGGTAGTTTCCATAACGATCACCTCTTCGGTTGTCATACCTGTCATAGGGTGCTGAAGGAAGCGGATGCGGGGCACCACTATAGCCACCACGATAGCCAGGCTCATGAGCAGGAAAGCGACCTCTATACTCTTGCGGCGGCGGCGGCGGCAGCGGCTGGGAGGGATACCTATCTCTGTCCAAGGGTGGAGGACCACGTCTGTAGTCATCAAAATCTCGAGGACGAGGCAACGGAGGACCAAAATCCCTGTAATCTCTAAGTGGAGAAACCCTTCTGGGAGGAGGGTAGTCATAACGCGAGTCCCTGGAGGGTGGTTGTGGGTAACGAGAGTAGTCATCTCGAGGCGGAGGCCCACGAGTATTATAATTGTCTCTCTGGATACGATCGATCAAAGGAGGATCATGGGGTCCACGTCGATGGTACGGTCTAGGAGAGTTACACAAAAAAACAATTAATTCGACGTTGAGAAAAACAGGACGACCAAAAGCTCACATTCCATGGCCTGAGGGACATTCCCTAGAATAAATGTCAAATACCGAATGGAGAGATGCAATCATTCCACGCACCTTGCCCAATGCCCATGTTGACCGCATCTGAAGCAGGCACCGGGTTCGGCATTGAATTTCGCAGCCCGCCCGCCACCATGTGCAAGCTCCACTTTAATTTTATTTCCCATGAAATGGCCTTCGTTATACTTTGCTACACTCTCTTCGGCGGCCTCCCGGGTATCAAATTCCTGTCAATAGGATTGATCCATAGTTCAGAGAAACAGAACAGATCGACGTACCACAAAGCCATAACCGACCCTTGAAACAAGATAAGCATCCTGCAAATAATGAAGATAGAGATACATACTTTAGTTCAATATTGGCGATTGTACCAATCTTGCCAAAGCAATTTTGCAAGTCTGCTTCCCGAGTTTGTTCAGGCAGGCCACCAATGTAGACCTTGTTCGGCTGCGAGCACAAGTGTGAACACCAAGTTTCTTTTCCAGAAGCACAGGGGACAGAAGTAAACATGAGGTGGCGCATGTTGAGTTAAAAAGCCATCCGGAGGTGAAGGCTGAGATACAATACCCCATAAGAGCCAGTGGGCGACAGAGAATCAAAGACAGTGCAGTATATGAACAGTGCATGCAGTCAAGTAAAAAGGAGAAGAGAGACAGGCGCACAAGAGGGACAGAAGGAGAACAAGAATAGGAGGAAAAGACCTAATAAGCACCTTGGCTTGCTTATGGCTACTATCTCGAAAAGAGTCGCTTTTTGAGCCAGATACACTTATGTCACCAGCACTGGAGCCGCGATGGTAGCCTGGGGGGTTTTCTGACTCCTGGTTAGGATGTGGTTCTTCGATAGAGGGGTGCTGCGCGGAAGGCTGGGACTGGGGGCCAGTAGAAAGATTCTGATCCTCCTGGGAAGTCCAATTTGGAGTCTTCATTCGGATGTCGTCAGGTGCCATCACTGCCATGGCAGTCAACTTTTAAAACGAAACCAACAACCTCCTCGCGCTCAACATCTTTAGAACTTGTCCGTGGGAAAATCATATGTTCCATTCAAGCTCCGACGGTCCGTGCACATGATTATAGACATAGAATTTAGTCAGGTGATCCCATATTAACTTCTCAAAACATTAGTATATGTACCGAAATTGTGTACCATCATGGCGAGTGACAAATTATACGTCATTTTATCATGACTTCATTGGATAAATTCAGTTATCAAATGATTCCTTTTTTTACCTCAACAATTTATTACGCGGTGTACGAGTTATAAAATGATTGTTGTGCTCAACATTATCAGACTGTTATTTATTTGGCAATCAATAAACAATGGTTAATTATCAGATCCTCATCGAGGACGTGTTTTTATCAAAATTGAGGCATAGTTTGATTTACCAAAGATTGTATGACTTCCCGTAAGCAGTCTGAGGTCACAGATTTTCTCAGACTGCTCTATGTCGAGATGCCGAGCATGAATTCCAGGGTGTCCCAGACTTTCCCAGATGTTGTGACCCGAGAAAAACACCAGACCCTCTCCTAGATAGATACCAATTTTCTAGTCAGAGATATTCTCTCCATTTTTCTCCTCTGTGAATTACCAAAGGTTGTGTGATGAAGATTCTTTTCGACGGAATGGGAGCCAAACACAGTGGCAATCTGAGTCACTGCGCTTACTTTTCAATGGCTCTTATCAAAGTCAGAGGGACACTTCGAAAAAAATATTGCAAAGAACTGTTGCACAACATGCAAGCAGTGTTCTGTCTTCAGGATAATTGAAAAGATATGATATTATTGTGTCGCCTCACGTGTAATGCAGCGTATGACACCTAACTCGGTACGGGAATCAAATTTATTCTCAGACAGGCTGAAATTTCACACGTGCACTACATCCTCAGAAGTCACCCATTTCCCATAGTCGTAATGATGCTCCATGTGAAATCCGTTTATGGGCTACATTGTTTCACCAACTACACGTTGACAACATTGAGGATAGAATCAGTGTTACTCAGCTCAAGCTGAGCAAGAAGCATGAATTAGGCGACGAGAAATGAAACTCTGTTTGTGGTACCCTAAGTAAGTCCAGCATATCTCTAAGTACAGCTGCATTCGCCCGCAGCTCTAATAATTTAAATGAGGGTACGACCAATCATTATGACAATGGCCTCTACGCAAATAGATTTTCAGTGTTCACCAGTAACCTAATTTTCTAGTGTCACAGAAAGTACAAATCCATAAACTTAGAAAGAGAGGGACCATACACCACCCAAGATACTGATCACAGCCATGATGACAACACCAAGGAGGGGCTTGATATTGACCAATGCTGCAGCACCATTGTTCACTCGTCCACTATCGCTACCATCACTCCCGCTGGATGAGCTGCCACTGGAACTGGATGCTCCGCCATTGGAGCTGCCTGTAGGAGCTGTCGGAGTAGATGTAGCTTCCGGGTTCGAGATACAGGAACTTGCAGCAGAGGTAGCAGTAGAAGCAGCACCAGATGGATTAGAGTTGACGGTGCCATTGCCAGCGAAACTGCATGCTTGAGGGTTCCGGCTGTTGCGCTCATAGTACTCGCTCATCACGTAGGACAGTTTTACAGCTGTTGACAAGAAAAGTCAGATACTAACCTGAAGCAGTCGATCAAAGATTTACTGGGGTCACAGCCTGAGATACGGCCATATATACCACTTTGCCCATCAGCACCAATGTCGCTACAAGATCCACCGCTCTGACCGAGCAAGCTGCATCCAACGTCGAGTAGACTACCAATAAAAGTGGTGTAATTACTTGTTGCAGGAGTAAATTGACAGCTCAGAGCATTTTCTAAACAATCGCAAGCTTGGAGATTTGGCGTGGGAGGTAGGATATCGGACGCGAGCCAGATGTCATTGGGGGTGGGGCAACCAGGGTAACTTGAAACACCAGCAGAAGTCCGGGCAGGACTGTTGGGTGGAGAAATAGCAGTATATTGTGCCTTTAGGCGACTAAAATCGTCACTAACTGTGACAGTATTCTGGTCATCGGAAATGGTGACCATTCCGAATTGACCTTGAGCGCTGGAAGCCGGAAAGTATGAGAACGCGATACCACCAGAGAAAACGTCAGACATATTCGTGCTGAACAGGGCAGCAGCTTCTGTCCATAGACGTGGCGGGCTAGTGATGCAACCGTATTCACTAAAGTATGCAATCACGTTATATGAGGAATAATCGGACGTGGTATGAGCGTATGAATCCTGGAAGTTGGAGTCTCCACACCATTCACTAAGAGATGTCAGGTTGAGAACATGATAAAAACATGACACTCATACTAGTCATTGAGACCATAAATGTCAATGGCAGTTGCCTCCAAATTGCTGCCACTCGGGTCGCAAGACAGGTAATTGGCAAGGGGCAGTTTGAAATTGTCAGCACCATTGATGGCAGCATAGCCAACAAGAGCATTCGAATTTTTTGATTTTAAGTAGGCCTTAATATCACGAGCAGCAGCCTTGACGAATGGTGCCGCTTGTGTACCATTGCTCACAACAACTTCGTTACCAACGTTGAAAGCGAGGATGTTGTCGTATTTGGAGAAGGCGTCAATGGTTTCGATGTACTGGCCAAGGAGGTTTGTTGTCCAAGAAGGATTAGACCGGTCAATCGATCCATTAAGAGGTAATGCAAGATCAATGCTGCAATAGGTATTAGAGTGTTTTGATGATGGTCAGCTACAAGAACTCACATGGTGTAAATACCAGCATTGCTAAACGTGCTCATGCATTGATCGTGATCAAGGGAAGAGTTTACACTATACACGCGGATTGTGTTGACCGCAAGTTGTTGAAGGAATGGTAAATCACGCTGACAAGCCTCTGGGAGGGAGAGAGGGTCTATGAAGCTGGAAGGTTCTCCGAAAGGATTGTCAACGCTTGCCACAACGGCTCCTACAACCATAAGTAAAATGAGGACTCCCCATTTGATCATAGACACACACCCTGCTCTTGGTATGCTATACCTTTGATGTAGAAACGGCTTCCATCTTCGTTGAAGAGATATCGCCCATCTCTGGTCACCTTACCTATGGCATGCGCACCGGAAGAAAAGAAAGCGAGAGCAGTAGCGAATGCTGAGGTTCTGAACAAAGCACCCATTACAAATGAGTGGGAAGAATGAAGGTTACCATACAGACCCACAGCGGAGATCAAACTTGCGCATACAACTTAGCCCCGTATATTCGATGATTACGTTTCCGCCCGAATGCAAAGACAAACGGCCCTGATCGGTCACCACCGGCAATCAGCCAAGTTCTAGTAGTTAGATATACAAAGTACTTGGTAAGTATGTGGTCAAGAGTCCAAACCTCCGTCAATATCATGAATAATTCATGGCGTCCACCAATATCTAGAGATGTGCGTTTTCGTTCCAAGGACCAGCCCCAGGGTTTAGATCGTCAGCGATAAGTACAGCAACTGTGTGACGGCATGAGATTGCCGTGCCCTGTGATGGAAAAGATGACAAACCTGATCATATATGGAATCACAGATACCACGAGACAAGCAAATGCAGCCCAAGTTAAAAAAAGCCCTGGGCCCACTGAAACGTTGATGCCGAGCGGCATAGTCCGGCTGCCGTTTACAGATTCTACCACAAGGTCATTTATAGCAGCTGATCGCTGGACTATCACGGTCCAGATGCTAGCGCCGATTAGCAGGAGGAGACTGCCAGCAATGGCAAATAAGGTAGAAACCAAAAAGGTCATGTTGTGTTTGGCCACACCTCTGTGCTGCGGATTAGGAGCAGGGTGAAAGTATGACGAGCTGAACATACGTGATGAAAGCAGCAGCTGCGCAGAGAGTCCCGAGGAGGAGCATCCAGTACGCAGCCTTGGAATTGTGTCCAAGAAAACCAGAATTTTGAAACGTGGTTGTGTCTGGGATGAAAGACTGAGAGAAAATGGACCAATTTGAAGGCATATCAGATATGAGGACATTGTAGGGCTTAAATTGTTCTCCAACGGTTTCGTTCCCACATCGTCCTGCGGTATCATTGACATATGCACAGTGAGAGTAGAGTCCAAACTTGTAGAGTTGACGAAGGCCTGCTTGCTGCTGCAATGGTGCAGAAGCATTATCAGTATATAGGTTGTACACAGTGTCAATAATGGCAAAGTGGACAGCATCGCTTGGGTAGGATCATCAGCTGTCAGATTCATGAGCAACCACCAAAGAACAAACCCGTATGCAGAGACGTTAACTTTGGCCTGGGCGGTGAATCAGTGTTGATCAGCAATCAAGACAAAGCGACGGAACAAACCATGAAGATATTACGGGGGACATGCGAGGTATTAATCTGGCCTACCTACAGTCACATAACAATGTGGGCTCAAGGAGGGTCAAACGACGCACATGCACGAAAATCATGAGAAGAACAGCAACAAAGCTATGATACGAATGAAAATAAAATCGGCAACTTAGGTCTCGGGACGACGCACGAAAGGAGCGAGCCAAAGCCGACGCAGACTTCACCCCGCATAGCTGGGTACCAGGCGCGGCGACTAAACGCGACCAAAGCGTGGTGGTGCTGACCAAGCAGTGTGTTACAATAGTGTGGTGCACGTTACGTCAGCCTGCTACTCTTCCACAGCCCAGCCATGTCTGTCTCCTGCTCTCATTCCAATGGGCACGGTGAACCTGCCACCCCCCGTCGGGCCAGGGATTTGTCTAGTGCAGTTGAGAAGACAATTGAAAAGCTCAGCAGGAGTGTATCTGCCAAGTCTCGGCCTTCACCCCCTGCTCACCGTCGCATATCCAGTCTCAACAAATCAAGTGACAGGCCTCAACAGTCTGAAAGCAACACTGGTGTGTTTCATGACTGCGTTCAACCTATTTCTAGCTCAGTTGCAACACAAGCGTCATCATCTGCCACTCTCAATGCCTCTCAACTGCTTTCCCTTCAAGTTCTATCCTCTGCACCCACAGTCACTCCAAATGACGATTGTCCTTTCGTCAGACCACCCTCTCCCCCCTTTCGACCTTCCTCGACCTCATTCTGGGGTGAGGGCTCTGTATGTCTTTCTATCGCAATATGATATACCTCAATTTACACCTCTTCACCTCTAGATGCGGATGGGGACACAAACTCTCATCCAGGCCCTGCAAGTTCTCCCCTGGGTAGACTCTGACATTGATGACGAAGGTTCAAACCAGGAACAGAATGCAGTGGAATCGGAGAACGAAGACGGAGCTAACCATAGAGGTACCCATGGTCTGCATTGTATAATTCCGAGCTTACATCTCCCTTAGTTAACCCTCTTGCATCCTCAATACATGCTATTCATAGACCACTTGCTCGCTCACGTAGACACGACATCTCAAGATCCAAACGTTATAATCAATCTGTGACTGAGGAACATGAACCTTACTTTTCGGACAATGATGTAGAACAGGACTTCGAGGAGCCAAAGCCATGTCCGTTCTCTACGCAGCAGTCGCAGTCGCTTCCTCCCCCTGTGAACCTCGCTTCTCCCGCAGCAAATTCCTATATATATTCCAATGTTCAGACAGACACTATGGCCACCATCCGCCTAAACAGGCGCGCCCGTCTAGCCGAAAAACTGAGAGATGTCTTTGAACTTGAGGGTATTGACCAGGTTTTGGCTGGTGGGTATCTACTTTGACTTCAAGCGAAATTCATATCCTGATCAAATTCTAGAAATGCCTTGTTGGCTTTTGCGCTCTGTCCGTGAGTCCTAGCATCAGCCTAGCTTCGACTCAACTGAGCTTCGTAGTGCTGCAAGGATACATGTATCTTACAAATACTTATATGTGTTTCTTTGCCCATATGCCCTCTCGTGAGGTTAGCTCTTTCTTCAATACTTTCATTCATTAGTTTTGACCACCAGCCAAAAGGACCAAGTCCTCAAGTCCGGTTCACTCAACAAGCGAGCACAGCGGACGAAACGATGGATAAAACACTGGTTCATTCTGAAGAATGATGCTCTCTCGTGGTACCAATCTTCATCGGTAAGGTCTTCCAGTTTGCCCACTGATACATCCTGATTCTGGGTCCAAGGACCCATATTTTCCACGTGGTATCATTGACCTTCGTTATGCAATCTCCTGCGAGCCTACAGGTGATAAGGATTTCCGTTTACGAACCAGCCAGAAGACGGTGGTATTATCTGCAGATTCCATTCCTAGTCGGGAGGAATGGGTTAAGGCTATCCGAAAAGTTATTTTCAAAGCTCAAAACATGGGCGATACTGTTAAAGTATTTGTTCTTTTGATTCATGCACTTCCTTTCTAACGAATTTCCAGATTGCTATTCCTTATTCTACTATCTTGGAGGTTGAGAGATCATCCGCCATGGACTTTAGTGAAACAATAGAAGTGAAGGTTCTTGAAAAAGAGGGGAACTATTCTGTTGATTCCTATTTCTTTGCTTATTTCCGTGATCTATCCGCAGCTCTTGAACAGATCCGTGATGCTGTCCGCAACGTCCGAAATATTGCAGATCAAAAACAAACACAGGTTCTCGACACGACACTTGCACGATCCTCGATAGTTGCCCCCGTTCCAGAGTATCCCAACACTACACAAGATGCTGGACCCTCCAAATCCTCGCCATTTTTCCGCTTAAGTTCTTTTCTTCGGCCCTTTTCCGAAACGAGATTTTTGGCCAGATCTAGTGGAACAGCCCCCGCTTCTGAATTGCCCGAAGGTTTCACGCATGTCACACGTCGATCGAATAGTTTTGTACCTGTTACAGAATCACCGAAACCAATTGGATTTCCACTCACACTTTCACCGACGTCAGATGGACATCAAGAAACTCCCAAATTACAACAGCAGGCGCGGCCCGCTAATCACACGTATCCACCATCTACTTTCAATCAATCCATAGTTCCTGATCTTCCTTCGTTCCTCAGCAGTTCTTGGGTTGGTGTCCCTTCTTGGCTGAAAGCACCTAGCAAATATTTCACTTCTGTGATTCCACCTTCGCCGACTCTTCCCTCGGATGCTGGTGTGAAAGAGGTATATTCGCCAACAGCATCCTCATCATCGAGTCCCACAAACAAGGCTGGAGGATGGGGAGATATGACGTTTAGCGTACTTGAGACCCCACATGTAGCGATGGATCCCGATATGACGGACAAGTTTAGAACTGCTTTTGCATATGATGAGAGGGAGGTGTTGCTTGGATGTAGGTGACGCCTAGATTTTCTCCCAATACGTGCTTATTTCAGATAGATTTCCCGGGATATATATTCAGACTTCTACCAGTTTTTGGGAGGCTTTATATATCAACTAATTATTTCTGCTTCAAGTCCAGTGGCCCTCTAACTGCGAGAACGAAGGTAAGTTCTCTGCTCCCTACTTCGTTGCTCTCTTTAATTCAACTTCAGATGACGCTCCCTATTCGTGATATTTTTGCAGTCCAAAAATCTAGAGCCACTCGTTTTGGTCATCATGGCCTCGTAGTTATCGTCAAAGGTCATGAGGAGCTCTTTTTCGAATTTGGGGCCGAAGACAAACGTGACTCCTTCATTCTCCTTCTTGAACGCCAACTTGAAGACGTCTGTAGACGTCTTGCAACAGGCGAAGACACTACCCTCACTTCTCCAGGGAAACGTGATGCACTCATTTTGGAGGAATTTGAGAGGCCCAGTTCAAGTATGGAACTTGCGGTACCCTCTGGGCCTGAGAACATGACAGATTCGTTACCTGCTGTCATGTTTACATCTGCGTCATCGACCTTTTTGACATTCAAACCGAGCAAGCCATTGCATTTCACATTCTTAACAATCGGTTCAAGAGGGGATGTCCAGCCGTATATCGCACTCGCGAAGGGATTAATCGCGGATGGGCACATGTGTCGAATAGCGACTCACAAGGAGTTCAGGGAATGGATTGAGTCGGTGAGCCAATCCACTTAGCTTTTTGGCGAGATCATTGCTTATGGTAGATATAGCATGGTATTGAATTTGGATACGTTGGTGGTGATCCCGCTGAATTGATGCGCATTTGTGTCGAAAATGGCATGTTTACTGTTTCATTTCTAAAGGAGGGTCTTCAAAAGGTTTGCTATCTAAATCAATCCGGAATTCAATTACTGATTGATTTCATAGTTCCGAGGGTGGGTGGATGATTTACTGAAGACTTCATGGGAAGTATGCCAAGGGACAGATGTTTTAGTTGAAAGCCCGAGTGCCATGGGGGGGTATCATATTGCTGAAGCCCTGGCAATTCCATATTTCCGAGCCTTTACGATGACATGGACAAGGACTCGGTATGTCCTTAAGCTATCCAAACATCCGAGATGATACTGATACTCACTTTACAGCGTGTACCCACATGCATTTGCAGTCCCTGAACACAAGGTTTGTTTTTAACAATGATATTATTCTGTGTACTTATTACGTGATAGATGGGTGGAAGCTACAACTATATGGTGTGTCCTCCTTTCGAGTTCATTGAAATTGCTAAGGTCTACCCAAGTCTTACGTCATGTTTGACCAAGTCTTCTGGCGAGCCACGTCCGGTCAAATCAATAGATGGCGCCGGAATATTCTTCATCTTCCCCCGACGAGTCTGGATAAGATGGAACCTCACAAGATTCCGTTCCTTTATAATTTTAGCCCCCACATTGTTCCTCCCCCTCTAGACTGGCCGGAATGGATCCGAGTCACAGGTATTTTGACCTTGTTAGATACCAATCTTATGTAGTTAATTTCATTTTTTAGGTTACTGGTTTCTTGAAGAAGCTGATGTTAGTGCGAAACGATGGACGCCTCCAGAGGACCTTGTACAGTTCATTGATAATGCACATCGGGACGGCAAAAAGGTTGTCTACATTGGATTTGGTAGTATTGTTGTATCTGACCCCAAGGCCATGACAAAATGTGTCATTGAGGCTGTGGTCCAGAGTGGAGTATGTGCTATTCTCTCCAAAGGATGGTCGGATCGACTCCACGTTAAAGCTGGAGATACAAATGAGCTGGAGGAACCTCTACCTCCCCAAATTTATACTATACAATCAGTCCCGCACGATTGGCTATTTCAGCGTATTGATGCAGCGTGTCATCACGGAGGTGCCGGGACCACTGGTGCTAGTTTGCGAGGTAGGTTTTCTGATTCTTGCTTTGGAGATGTCCGGAAACTAATAGATAGTACAATGTGTTAGCTGGTATCCCAACCATCATAAGACCGTTCTTTGGTGACCAGTTTTTTTGGGCTGACAGAGTAGAAGCTCTCGGGGTTGGCTCTGGCGTTAGAAAGCTTACAGCCGCCTCACTAAATGAGGCTCTAATTACAGCCACTCATGATCAGAAACAGGTAGATAAGGCTCGTCTTATCGGTGAACAGATTCGATCGGTAAGCTGAGCCTTCATATCCTGTTTCTTGAACCAATTTGACATGTTATACAGGAGAATGGAGTCGCTACCGCCATCGAGTCCATTTACCGGGATTTGGAATATGCCCGATCTCTGATTAAACACACTCCTGTTGAAGACTCTGGGGATGATGCTGACAATGAGCATTCCACCATGCGCAACCCTGATCTATTTCCTATTGCATCCTCACCTTTCTCATATCCTGAGGATAATTCCAGTGATTCCGTGAGGCGCCCACCGAGTGAAGACTGGAGCGTGATATCTGATATGGAAGATCAAAATAAAGAACGACGGTTTTCCATGGATTCCCAGCTCAACGAGGGTAAGGGAACCAAGGACAGTCCATCAAAACAAAAGAGTATCGCGGCTGCCGTGCTTTCGGTATTGCCAAGCTCGCTAACATCTGCTTCACCTCGGCGACGCACACATTCTGGTTTTTCGCGTCATTAATTTAATTTTTCTATCTATCAATACTCATGCTCTCCACTTCTTGTTATATCTTGCATCCATATAGTTGGTCAGCTTTATCATGGCATTCAAGTTGTAGACTCATCCCAGGCTTTCTTGGTCAATAATGTACATTAGTTCTATCACATTGATTCGGTACCATAATGTTCACTGAATATCTCTTTGCTAAATTGACCGAACGTTTTGGTTGGTGATAGGAGTTGATCAGTGTTGGGCTGCATGAATAGTGCAAATGTTTGACGAGAGATATCAACGGCATCTGTTCCCGTGGTGCCGACTCGAACGCAATGAGGCGTTGCCCGCAATTTACCACCTGTGGCCACCTCAAGTGCTTCTCCTGTTTGAAAGGCGAGGCAATCAGCGGGAATTGAGACCTTGTTCAGATTGCCCCCTCTAGTGCGAATATATAAACCCGAGGATGGAGATGGAGATGAAACTACTTTAAGTTTTCCTTCAGGTTCCCTTCGCAAGAACATGGCCTTGATATGAATGAGCCTCGGACTGTGGATATGATCTAGGTAGGAGTAACTCACGGAACACAAGCCCGTCAGCAAAGAATGATCTAAGTGGAAACCACACCAACTGTCAATTGGCTCATCTTCCTCGGATAGAGTTATACCAGGAGGTGGAGGAAAGTAGTGTAATAAGCGAGCCTTGGTCGTCTGGGAACTACTGATAAGTTCGGAGAGAGACATGGATGAATCTGACAAATGAGAAAGAGCTAGAATCCATCAGAGAACTTGAAGCTCACTATCTCGATGGATAACACACCGAACGGTTGGCACGCGGCAGCTAGATGACAGCCGACCTTGAAAACAAAACTGGAGATAAAGAGAGATAAAAATTCAAAACTTTCAGCCTCAGTTATCGTGGTATTTACCGTCCTAGGTCTTTGAAAGCGCTTTCGAACCCCTCGATCATTTTCTCATCTCTCTTGGGCCCTGTTCGATGCGTTAGTTATTCCATAATGCAGAAGTGACATGAAAATGCACCCTTACATATATTTTGTCCGTAATATTCAGGATATTTTTCCTGCTCACTTTGAGACACACTCGGTTTATCAACAACAGGATTAGCGTAATACGATCCTTTCAGGGTATCTATCAACGGGAAAAAGAAATGAAAAAGATGGTCGACATCGAACAACAGATTGTCTGACCTGGCTTCCCGTTCATGATTTCCTTAATTATCGCAAACTGTGTTACAGCGGACTGAGGGCACAATGATACCTCCATACCTTGCCATGCGACCAGCCAAAGCTAACATGGAAGAATCAACCCAAAATCCAAAAGGTGAACGATCAACAACGCACTTGTATCTGCTTGCCGAATGGACATATTTCTCTTGAACATCCTCAGGCAACTGTGCGAATTGATATGCCAGTTTCAATAGTCTTTCTCTGTATACAGGATATTCTGGGGGCAAATCCCGCACGATGATGATCCCCAAAGACTTTGGATGGGAACCGAATGCTTCGTCTATGTAGGGAAGGGTAGTCAAGGTCAGGCCTGTATAATCTGAAGTACATACCAATGGCATCACCCACGGAAAGAGGCAAAGAAATCAAAGACGGATACGATATAACTACTGCACCTTCGGGAGTACGAGAAATGGGCTGCTGCATCCGTCTTGTCAAGGTCGTCATAGTACGAGAGAGCAGCTGTCTCATCATCATGTTATTGAGGTGTCGAATATAAAAAAAAGGAAAAAGTGCGGAGACCATTTAGGGCAAAGAGTTATTAAGTTGAAATCAGAACAGAAAACCTCACGAAGATCTCAAAAAAAGGAAACCATGCTTTGAAACACACTCGAGACGTATACTGCTTTTCAATCGAAGGGCCTCTGAATCTGCATGACATGCTACACCGCCATTTTACGCTCTGGTAACAAGTTCTTAAAACTAAGAACTAGACGGAAAACACAGATATTGAGATTTAAGAACTAGAAATACATTCATCAAATTTCATCCATTAGCTTCAAATCAACTTGTGATAAAGCATTTCGAAGTGCTGCCCCAGTCTCATCTATTGAATGTAGGAAGCGCAGTAATTGACGGCACAAATGCCATTCTTGTTGCTCCCCAGCGGCCTTGAGAAGTCGTACGGTATCGTGGTTGTTTTCATCCAACTGTTCAAGATTATGTAGTACCAAAAGATAAGATCCAGCCGTTCTCAAGCGTCCCGAGGTTAGGCAAGTCTGAGAAGGGCCAAGTGTCAAGAAAAAATTGTTGAATATGTACAACGACAAACCTCAAATAGGTGCTTTGGATTCCCAACGGCGTCAAATAGACGGCGCCATCTGGTCATCTCTGTTTTCCTTGCACAGCCAACGACGACATCAAGAGACACATCAAAGTGGTCTAGGAACTCGATTGTTGTCAGGAGAATCATATCACCCTCGCTCCTGCCCGAGTTGCCCGAGCTATCATTGGGAGTCTCAGACTCGACGACGGTATGTAGCAAGATCTCCAAAGCATGTGCAAAGAATACAAGTTCTTTATACTGCGAGGCGAAGGCTACAGCCTCTTTGACTTGGTTTGCGCTCAATTGATACAGAAGGATATGCTGTAAGAAGAGATGGGACTAGATCTCTGATTAGTGATATGTAGCTCAGTATCAATCAGCGCTCTACCTACACTAGTGGCATGTCTAAATATCACGAAGGGCAGGTTTGACCTTGTCGCAAGCTCATTCTCTGCACCAATGATAATCCCTTTATCCATCAACACAGCTGGGGGTCTTTTTGAGTTTTTGAAAAACACACAGGTAAAGGAACTCACATAGGGGATAAAAAGCGAGTGGAATCGTCACACTTTCTTTCACATCTTCGCTCATTTCCGTGGATTGCTGTTCGATGGCAAGAGCATTCAGCCAGATGCGGATACCATGAGCATCGTAGGCCCACAGGGAATTTTCCAGGGCGGAGATTCCTCGTAAATGGATCCAACAAAATTCGATACGGTCTGCGAAGATTTGCATGTCGTATTTGACCTCTTGTTCTGCCGACTAATAATGATGTTAGAAATGATATGAAATGTATACAAGACCATACCTTCCGAGGCTTCAATAAAATCAGTTGTCCTCCAACAACCATCAGTACGGTCGCTACAGCCAAGTCGTCAACCGGATCGCCTAGTTCTATTGAAATATACAAGCTCAGCGTATGTCAGGTTATGAAGACACCGAGACTGCTCACGTTTTTGAGCGGTGGGAATCATCCAACTAAGCATACGTACAGCGCTTGGAGTGGCAATGATTCCAGTGAAAGCAATGCTTCCACATAAGTGCAATTTGATTGTATCCGTTGTTGGTATTACCAGATAGTGATAGAGGGTATTATCTGATGTATACACGAGGAGGGAGTTGTCCACTAAGGAGAGGATGACAACCGGTGACGGCAGCATCTCCCGATGAAGGACATTGATGTTGCTAAGTTCGAGGTCCCTAGAATAAAGCCGTAGCTAAGGCGAATTAGTCTTCGCAGATGTATTTGAGAAGAATGGAATGTACTTGATAAGAATGTGTCACCTCGACGGCAGCAATCAGTACATGATGGAACCACAGAAGCCCGCCTCGGACTACAAATGCTTGCTCTTGCTTCCGATCCGAAAAGATCTTCCAGCGCCCCGATGTAGAACTGTAGTGTATTAATCCTCTCCTGCCGGCAACTGCAATTAGACGACCATCTGCACTTATCGACGAGTAAAAAATGGGCCAATTTGTTGCGAGATAGTGCTGGGGAATCTTGGTAGGCACGTTCAGTCTGGTGTGGGATAAGATGTTCATCAGGACCTGACCTTGATGTGCTGCCAAACATCAGATTCCGGATTAATCACACTCATATCTGGTTGATCAGCCCCCCTGTATACTAAAGCTCTGTCGTCCATTTGTAGGAAAGCATAACGGGTGTTGTCCTATACCGACCATCATTCTTCAACTTCGTATACCATTGTCGGACAAGTACGAACTTACAGGTGAATGTTGGCCTGTAGTGGCGCTCTTTGCGAATGGTATAGAAAATAGCTGACTGTCATTCCCTGAAGAGGACTTATGTTCAGTATCTTGACAGGCAATGTGGCAGCCTCGCACTTCGAGGAAATTGTCGAGCTAGCATGAAAAGCTCGAAATTACCAGGACCCCAAAACTGAGAAGGCATAAGATCTGGAGGAATCAGTGACATATTCATAAACTTACGAGCTGATTTATCCCTCCCATGAATATGTCTTGGAATCTAGAGGCGAAGTTCAACATCCTGATTTGACTGACTCGGTGAAGAGCTACTTCGAACTATCAAGAGTATCTTCCGTCTCGAAACCAGATGCCAAACACCTGCCACTAACGCTAAAAACACCCCATCCGTTGATCCAACCAACGGCCAAGACATAGCTGTCGGAACTCCACTCGAGTGCGGTGACCTGGCCTGTAGGACGATTAAAAGGGTTGGCAACTTCGATCAATCGAGACTTTGGCATTATACCCTCCTGGGATGGAAAATTCTTGAACTCTAAGCCACCGCTGTTCTCTCGTCAATGGTATGCGTTGATGATAGATACAGCTAAATACCCATATGTGCCAATAGCAAGCATAGAAAACCTCGTATTGATTGCTACGACAGAAGCTCGTCGAGGCTCTTGATAGATTTGGGAGGTTGAATCTTCCGCAGGGTCCACGCAACGTTGCTTTTGTACCCATTTGGGAGTCAAAAAGCCATGTATACATGTGCCCTGCCACCCGAATCGTTGATGAGGTTTAGAAACTATACTGGCAGCTACCTTGAAAATGTTAGCTTGAATTGACCACTGACAAGTGAGCGCCTCACTGGCTCCAGGTCAGGATCTCGAGATTCGACATCCGGCTCGTAGTCGATGATGTCTTCTTCGTGTAACTGCACAAAGTATACGCGGCCATCCGTTGTAATCCAGACTTCTCCTGGTAATGGTCTCGCACAAATTATCTTGGAAACACCACCTAATAGATAGAGATTTATATATCGACGATTCTGAGCTGCAGGATCGACTTGCCCTCAGGTTCCTCTAGCCAGGAAAAATCATCCTCATTTAGAATCCAAGTGTCATATGTGTATGACTTAGAGTCATCGTCATCTTGAGGCCAAGGCATTCGCTGGACTGTTGGGGGATTGTGTGTGGTAAACATCAGATGCGTTCTCCTTGGTGAGACACTAGAGATAACCAGTCCTCAACAGCTAAATCGAGGAAGCAGCGTATAGTCTTACCCTAATAAGGTTCCTTCAACACGTACTACACCTTCGAAATGCAAACCAATGGGCTTAAGTGGAAGACCTTCACCAGGACCGGCCAGGAAGGTCCTTGTAGTTTGGGAGGACAACGGCGGTTGATAGACTTCCTCATCCTCTTCGTAATCTAAAGAGACCAGGACGAGAAAGGACGCTGATGTCTATGCAAGTGATGCCCCCATCGGCGTCGGCAACTCGATCCTGAGACAGGTAACATGAACTTACTTGGACGACAATACGCACACCATCAGGCGACCACCATGCCTCTACATTTTCTCCATGGTCAATTATCGATTTTGGTGTTCGAGAAAGGAAAGATAATACAGCAGAGGGCTTGGGACCGTGTTAAGCGACCTCTGATTTAATTGGGGAAACTTACCCGGACAGCCCGGACGACAACACCACTCCGAGTAATGGAACAGAACAAGGACCTGCGAGGGCTAGGACATATGGAGAGGACGGGTTCAGCAGGGACATTGGGCAGAGCGGGGACAGATGATAATACATGTGCAGCGGAAGTCGGAAAGTACATTGTAGATGTGTTTTGATGAGTAACTGGCAAATGGACTCCTACAAATCACATGAACCGAGTCAACCGAGTCCACCTAAGTATGAACCGAAGATGAAGCATAAGGATCGGTGTTGAGAGTCAGAACTTGCTTGTAATTCAAGATACACTACAATGCAGAAGGAAACAATTAAGACAAGGGTGCGAACGAAGAGACCAAAGAATCAAAGCTAGCAAATACAAGTACATTTCCTAGTTCAAATGTCTATGGACGAGGATAAAACCAGGACTTGAGTTTCCCCCAGGTACCGACAGAAGATTGAGATGATGAACAAGCTTCCGAGCCTCTCTCCTGGAAATTTTGCAGGTGGAACAAAGATTTGGAGCTGCCACCAAGTGTTATAGGCTGAAGGCGGGACTGACGAAGCAGACTAAGGATAAGGGACACGCCTTCCCTGGACTGGTCACACGTCAGAAAAGACGAGGCATTCGTCAAGATGAGACCCACCCGCTGCAAATTTGCCTTGAAACGCGACAGTCCGTGATTTTCAATCCTTTTCGTTAATCCCCACCCAAACCCAGAGAATATTCGAGCCTCCGTGTGTTGAAGCGTCTTCCTGTCAATCTACGGTAAGTTTATTTTGCTCAATGGAAACCAATTCTGTGTCTTGTACCCTTCAGGAGATTGGCGAAACTCAACAGACTCCTCCACCCGCATGATTTTTACGTGATCAAGATTGCGGGTCCTACACTCAACGACCTTGCCAAAAGGATCAACCTCACTCTCCTCGATTATCCAAGACTCTGCCCTCGAGACCATACCCTGTGGAAACCATCGAGGGAGGTTTCCTCGCTTCAGAATGAGCCGGGTGGTGACAAGTGTACCAATCGACGTTTGATGACGTGAAACAACGTCGCAGGAAATGACATGGGCAGCATATGGATTTGGATAACGGAGGAAGTAGGCCAGCGAGACGATTGGCCAGGGATCGCTACGCTGGGTGTGAATAAACTCCTCTTACAAGACAAGTTTCAGACGTACTCGTACAAGAAGGATTGAGAGAAGAACTTCATGGGCAACGACCCCTTCGCTGAACTTGATTATGGGCACAGATGACTGGAGGACAGTTTGTCGTTTGCGCTGCTATGTTGTTAATGAGACTACGAGAAAGGGGTAAAGAGGCGCAAAATGTGACGCTGCAGACGCCAATCACACGCGTTTCCATAATTGGAATATATATACATGATTAATTATCTAGGCAGACTGGTAACTCTCATCGCGTACAATGCCGTCTTCGCCCACAAAAAGCCTGAGTCCATCATGAGCTGGCCTGACCCAGAGTTGCTGGCCGCACGGAACGAGCTCGATTCCATTTCGTTCCGACTCGGTCAAGGTTTGAGTGTCCTTTAGAATCCCTCCCACAGCTTCCGTAATGGTCACGTACTCTTCGTGTGCCACATCATGACTAAATCCAGTCAAGTAGGTCTTTGTCGCCCCGATTTGTCGTGCAACTCTGATTGACTCCGCAAACCCGAGATGTGATTGATGAGATCTAAGGCGTAAGCAATCCAAAACAAGAGCTGGAAGAGGCGCAGATACACCGCCGCGATTGCTTCTTAGTATGTCCCAAACATGATCTGGTATATGCGATACATCGGAGATGTAGGCCAACTGCTCTTGGATCTTGAATCCAAGGCACAGCAACGGACGGATGACTCGCTCTTCTTCAGCCTTCTTTTCGGTGGGTGTTGATGGCAGCGTAGCTGTCGGTGTCACGACAGGCGGCGGTACTTGAGAGAAGATACGACCATGATGAACTGCCAGAAGTGTCAACATTTATCGACATGACGAATAGGCACTCACCAGCAAACGGTGTGATCTGGACTCCGGTACCTTTAATCTCGAATGGTTCTTGATCATGAATGATGTGGTATTTGAATTCAGGAACCTTTGTGGGCACTTCAAAGGGCTATCCTCCAGAAATTCGAAACGAGGTATACATCACCGCCTCCAGATGCAAACTCCTTGCAAACAAGATATGGAAAAGACCTCCGCACTTCGGTGAAGGTGTCTTGCGTTAAATACACATCAATGTGGGGTTGAATGGCACCATTCAGGGTCCAGCCTAAGAAAGGCTGAGATTCAGTAACACGATTGACACGAAATACGAAAATACCTCTGAGATCATCCAAACCGTTCATAGCTTTACAGATGTCAGCACAATTCCTCTCATCGCGTCTGGCTTCTTACCATCCGCATGGGCATGAGTTATCAATAAAGCATCAATCTTCCTTAAACCAAATTTTGGGAACCACTCGACGGCCGCGGCTTGGAATGTCTTTCCGGCATCGATAACAACAGTTCTATCATACAACATGGTGCATTTAATCAAATGTCAATTTATGATGTTCTTGACAGGCCGTATGGGCTTCGGTGACCCAATGCAGAAGTGATGCAGAAGTGAGCTCACATACACTGTTCGACCATCCTTGGCCTTGATTCGCAATACTGCACCAGTATTTCGACGCACATTCTTCTTGCCTTCAGGCTTTAGAGTAGAGAGGCAAGTTTTGCAAGGGGTATGTATCGCAGGGTCATAGGTGAGACAATCCACATGGGGTATACTAGAGGATGTCCCAGTGCCCAAAAAAATGAGCTCAGTTGCGGTAGGGTCGTTGTGTAGTAACATAGGAGGTGTAAAACGTTGTTTCGAATTTAAGGATGTCAGGACGTCTCAGTTTATATGTACTCTGGGAATATTCACTAGACTAGCCTTAAGTGGTAGATGACATATTTCCAGGTATACTTACAGACATACGCTATCCAAAAAATACACTATAACATCTCTGATTCTTCCAGCGTTTGTATCACTTTTTTTATGCTCACGTGATCATATAAGCCCCTCTATCTGCCAGGCAGACAAATTTGAATGACCTATATCCGAGATCTTGAATCTGTACATCATGCTATAGTTATGGCCATAAAATTCCAGTGCAATTCGAAGCTAAACACATACTAGCTACTTCGTGAAAACTGTGATGAAACGTAAGTAAAAGATTGGGATTGTCGGAGGCAACTTACTTGAAACTACATCCTCATCAGCCACTTGATGTGCGAGACTGACTTTCTGCGCGTGAGGTGAAAACTTGCTTGATTTCCCCTACGTAAAGCTATAATGAAGGCATAAATATGAGAGGGAATTCAACAGCTTACCCTGTTAAAATGATAATAGTCAACTCCAAGAAAGTAAAGGTAGAACGAAACATACCACACAAGGGCATAGCGGAAGTTCACCGCAAGTGAACGGTGAATACCGTTACAGATATCCTAATAAAGATATCAGTGTTGTTATCTACCATTGTACGAAATGATATGACCTCGATAGTCGCCCCTTTCCTCAGACAGATTGGGTCCGTCAAGTCAGGGTGGGCACCGCGTTTCTTGGTATATACCTTCACAAGCTGCAGATCATCCCACATTCGATCAACGAGATAGTCTAGACTAGGATCTTTTGGTCAAATCAACTGTTAGACATTGCAGCTAGGACTTACTTGAGATCCATTTCACAACTGATGACAACTGTATTGGGTTGACCAGCCAGATTGTCCAAATGCTCCAAGGTCACCGCATCAATCTTGTTATAAACATCTAGAAGTCAAGTGAGCCTTCGAGATCTACTACTGTATAGGAATTCCGCACAGAGGCATGGAATATATTTCCGCGTGCCTAATTATCGTCAGCAAATAGCCAAAAAGTAGGTAGAGCAGAATGGCTGGCCTATAAGAACATCGATGAACTCATCCGTCGTGATCTGTTGTAATCATTATGATACAGACACCTAGAGATAGTAGCATACACACATCTTCCCGAATCATCACATCACAGTTGTGTAATTTGTCTGCACTCCGAACCAGACATGAATGCAAAATAATGTTAAAGATCAACTCAATATACACACATGAAGCAAGAATCGACCGAATCGACCGTTCGTCGGTTTTTGTAAGTTTGACTGTCGTATTGAAAGTAATCTGCTCACTCCAATGACTCAGGAAAGCTTTCCGAGCAGTAAACTCATTACATACACCACCAGTAGTTTTCTTTTTGAACACGACGTCCGGTTTCTGTTTATTCAACCGTATTCCAACAGCATCAAGCTCAATTTCTAGTAATCGTCGTTGTTCATCTGACTTGGTGGCGTCTAGCATTATGACAATGAGGTCTGCGGTTTTTGCGGCTAGAGGACAAGATGAGATGTATAGAACTTGTCTTTGAGTATCGGCGTACTTGACACAACCTGACGTCCACGACCTCTGCCTTGGCTAGCACCCTCGACAATTCCTGGTAAATCTAAAAGCTGTATTTTGGCACCTTTGTACTCAATGACCCCAGGAATAGCCTAGTTGATGAATTAAGCCTTTGTAGCACAATCGTGGCTAAATCCAAACTTACAGTCAGTGTCGTGAACTCATACGCGGCTGACTCTGAAGCCGTGTGTGTTATTTTACTCAGTAATGTGGACTTGGAGATTGTTCAATCAAATGGTCAGTCTCAGCTGGAGGACATCCACACCTTTCCTACAGAAGGGAAGCCGATCAAAGCTATTCGAGCGTCGCCTGATTTCTGGACATCAAATCCGGTCCCGCTAGGACCTGATTTTGAGGTAGGTTCTAGTAGCTGGGCTCGGTAACGTGCGAGCTTTGCTTTCAACAGGCCTAAATGATATTCTGTGGCCTACTTGTATAATATTAGCTTTTGGCTACAATGCATTTGGGCCGAGTCACCTTGTTCTTCTGTGCTGTATACAAGGGCGGGTCAAATTATGAACACCAAAATGAGTTGTCAGACGTACTTCGAGCCATCTCATCTATAGAGGTCTATCAACAAGATGCATGCAGTGGATAAAACCATGCTCACCCTCAATCTCTTTGATCTGGATTGTGTATGCAGTTCAACTGAAGCACGACAGAGAAAGAACTACTGAGTACCTTTTCAACAATGCCCATTGTGCGAGTCTTAGCTTAAGATTATCAGTGGCTTAGTAAGCCCGTGGACCCTAGACTGGGGAAGACGTCGATTGGCTCCCACACGATGCGTCGGCACAATCCCACTCTTTACACCCTCCCCGAACAAGATGGCAACGACGATGACGAAAACTCCTCAGGTCGTCGCTGGCAGGCCAGCCTACAGCGCCCTCCTCCCGCCCCTGCCTCACCCTCCGCCAGCTCAAGTCGTTCAGCAGGTCGTCCTAAGCGCCACCCAAATACATTCATTGAGTCCTCTAAGCCATCTGTTCCGATCAACCAACCTAACCCTGATATCTATAAACAATTTGTGAAGCGCTATAGGGGGGGCGATCCGCGTCATAATTCAGAGGTCAATTATTACCATGGTCGAGATCCCGGGGACCTCAGTGACGAGGAGGATATGAACCAGCGCAGGGCGAGAAATGCCCCAAAAGGTGTTGAAGTGGGACCTCTACAGGCTCCTTCTGAGCAAGAGAAGGAACGACTCGAGTGGCAGGCGATGCTTGCCTCTGTTCTCGCAGGAGAGGTTCTCAAGTCAGAGAAAACTAGAATTGCGGTCGCACTGGAATCACAAGGAAATGAACAGAAGAATACCCATCTTAATATTTGGTTGGGTATTCGTGCTAGATTCCATACACGCTCGGTTGAGGAGGAGCGGAGAAGATTAGAGGAAAAGAGAATTCGGATTGTAGACCCAATTATTGAGGATATTCTCAAGTTCCGTGTCACATATAGCAAGACAAGTACGGACAGAACGACCCAAGCTTTAAAAGAAGTCAATGCTTTACTTCGTCGTCTCGAAGTAGCACAATCATTATACCCAAGTCTCAAGGCTTTGTATCTCGATAAGCCCGTTGCATCAGCTGCTCATTTTCAAACTCGCTGTGACACCCTCAATACATGGTCCACTCTGATGTCAACCCTCAGACATCAACTTTCGGTCCTGCGGCGATGGACAGGAAGTGATACTCTTGATGTTACTCAACCAAACACCAGTTGTGAGGTCCCGATAGGCGCATCTTTACATCTCAATCGTATCAAGGGTAGTCCTACACCGACAATGGATGGTAGCAGCTTCGTTGAACGGTTATTAAAGGAAGAATCCATCCAGCGGACTTTTGAGAAGGGTTTTCTGGTGACTGTCAACGCATTTGTCTACTCCGTCCGCAGAGCACAGGTTAGACTCGCCAAACACTTCAAAGAAATGAATCTCCCAGCTTTTGGAAATGACCTCGTTCCCCTCATCTCTTTTCCAACTAAACTGGCTCAAGCATCTCTACGTTACCGCCTTGACTATGTTGAGAAGTTGAACGACCCTGATACTCTCATTATTGATCAGATGACTGAGGATCTGAAGATTGGCATAGGTCTAGCGTGTACCCTCAAGCGTCAATATGAGGCTTTTTTGAGCCCTGATCCTGGCGGCAGTTGGTCTATCCCCAGTTGTATCAATGACGATTATGACGATACTATACTGGAAGCCCTTAGCGTTTTTTTCAAGCTCATGCATTGGAAACTCAAGAATGGCTCTAGAGCCATTTACTTCAGAGAGACCGATATTCTGGAAGCACAATGGGCTACTTTCAACGATGTCAGTTTGAGCACGGCTGGGGGATCCCGTCTGGTAGCCGAGCAAATCTGGTGAGTTATCAAGTTCATAAGTAGAGTCATTGCTCACATCGTCAAAGTTCTCTGACGAATATGTTGATGGTCAGGGTGATCGATTACTTTGACACTCAAATACACCTGCCCAACTCTGCTACCCTGGTTGATGAGAAGGAGAAAGAGAAGGAAACTAGGAGAGAACGTATGAAGAATAGGGGCTTAATTGATGAATTCAGCGATTTCACTGGGTCAGGGAAGAAAATGACCAGGGATCAATTAATCGGGTGGTATGGCAAAGTCCTAGACATTGTTCGACTACGATACCGTAAATTGTCTCGCTTTGCTCGGTAACACGCCTGCCTCATCCTATCAATATCTGCGCTGATTGATACGTCCCCTAGAGTCCTAACTCAGCGTTTCAGTAACTCTGCTGAGTACAATCTGGATGATATCCCACTCGATCGATTTATCAACACACTTGTCGCCACTGATCATTTTCTCGTATACACGGAAGCCATGGAGGAAGAAGGCTATTATGTCGTCGCATCTTCTTCGCTTTATGACAGGCCGGAAGTCATCAAGTGTATTTTATCAGAAGCTTTTCAGGTCGATGAGGTCACAAATACAGACGGCATCCGAGTTGCAGAGTCAGCTGGCTATGTAGGACAGGAGTTCGACGACGCACGATATTTGCTTATCTTGACTCCTGAAAGCCAGTTTCTTTGGACAGGAAGGGTCATGGTCATTCCGACATCTTTCGACTTTAGTGTCAAAGAAAGCCGAGTCTGTTTGATTGCTGATGGCCCACAACGCCGGCTCCATCTTGCAAAAAAGGTGTTCGACAACCTATTCTCTTCCAGTCCTGAAGGCGAAGAAGAGCTTTCAGAGTATCTCTTTACACCACCTACTTGTATAGTAGATTTCCAGGCACACTTACCAGCTGTCAATCGCGAACTGCGCAAAATCACTAGAGCCACAGGACGACTGGCCGAGTCGATCATCGAGTCAGTACATCCAATCCGTAATTCCCTGCGCATTGTCACAGGATATCAGGAACTCCTTGAGAACTGGTATTTGTTTGCATCGGAACATGGCCAACATGCTCAACGTTACATGGAGCGTAGCTCGCTCTACAAGTTCAATCGGCTTATGGTCAAATTGGCTATTTCTTGGGTTTCATTCATATGTGATGATTGTGATCCTACGGACGGCAAGACATTCAAGTGGGCTGTGCATGCTCTAGAATTCACTCTTATCCGCACACAGCGCAATATACTCCAACTTCCGGATGATCAGTTTAACATGTTGCGACAAAAAGTGGCAAGTTGCATGACACTCTTAATCAGTCACTTCGATATTCTTGGTGCTCGAGGGACATTAGAAGCAGGCAGAGAGAAAGAGAAGCAGAAAGAGAGATCGAAACGACTATATCCCACCCAAACAGATGAAGAAGATGAATTTTCTGGTTCCCTGGTTTCTGAACATGACGATGCTTTTGCCTTTACCGATTCCACCACTCGACTATACTGGGATCGTCTCCTTATATCTATCCGTGAGTTAGAAGACTTGCGACAAATCCGAGGAGCGCAACATCGCATACTGGGCAAGGTTCTCGATAACGAGAAGCTTGAAGATCGCTCTCTCGTATTCCTCGCTTCTTCGAGCTCAAATATATCTATTAGATGGCAGCAAGGAAAATTTATTGGTGCTGGAACATTTGGCTCCGTGTATCTTGCTGTTAATCTTGACTCTGGATCGTTAATGGCTGTCAAAGAAATCAAGTTCCAAGAACTTTCCGGTTTACCCAGCTTGTATGCGCAGATCAAAGACGAACTTAGCGTGATGGAGCTGCTCCATCATCCGAATGTTGTTGAGTACTATGGAATCGAAGTCCATCGAGATAAGGTTTACATTTTTGAGGAATATTGTCAGGGAGGTAGCCTTGCTACATTATTGGAACATGGCCGAATAGAAGACGAGTGTATAATCCAAGTCTATACGCTCCAAATGTTGGAGGGCTTAGCATACCTCCATTCGAAGAATATCGTCCACCGTGATATTAAACCCGATAGTGAGTCAATGTAACTCTGTGACTGCATCTGTCTCAGGTCTGGCAGATATTTTATTAGATCATCATGGTGTTATTAAGTTCGTTGATTTTGGGGCAGCCAAGATCCTTGCCAAGAACCACCGGACATTTCAGAGGTCTCGTAGGGCCGCGGGAGACAATGGTTACAATGGGAACCACAACGCGAATGCTTTCTCTGCTATGAGCAATGGTCTGACTGGAACGCCAATGTACATGTCCCCCGAAGTCATTAAGAATGATAAGCGAGGCCGACATGGAGCCATGGATATCTGGTCATTGGGCTGTGTTGTGCTAGAATTTGCTACAGGGAAGAAACCTTGGAGTAACCTTGATAATGAATGGTGAGCCTACAGATCCTTACATTTGATCTAAGTTCGATCATCACTTAGGGCCATCATGTTTCACATCGGTGTTGCCACTCAACATCCTCCTCTTCCGGAACCAGACCAACTCAGCTACCTGGGCATTGACTTTATTAGACAATGCCTCACCATCGATTCAATGCTTCGACCAACTGCCGAAGCCCTGATGGATCACCAATGGCTAGCTGAGCTCAGATATGGATATGAAGAGTCTGATGCGATAACAAGTCCCCCCCTTCATGCCTCAAACCTCAATGGGATATGAGAATATGTCCTCTGTATTTGAGGAGTCAAAAACCAGCCGTATCACAGCCATATCACGCAACCTTACAAACCTGAAACGACTGCAGACCTCGGTGATGTGTTTTCATATTTTTTACATTGATGTTTTGCATCAATTTGTAGTATCATAGTTTCTTATCATGCCCATTCTGTACTCACGCAAGCTATCGAGACTAAATTATCATAAATTCCCCATGGGTTTAAAAGAAGTTTTGTCCTTGAGAGCTCCAGTGTTCACATTAAAAACTTACTTGGAGGCTGCGCGTTAGGAACTACTGGTAGCTACTGGTCGATTTGACTAACCGTGAGTACTGCCGCTATCTCAAAATCCTTCTATCCGTTCGTGTTCTGTCTGATGCTTCCCTTGGAGGTATAGTAAAGATAAGCAGCTACAAAGTTGTATAGTTATATTACTACAAAATAATCAGAGATTCACGATACCAAACACTCAATCTACACGCAAAGTGTCAACACCACAATCATAGACGATAC
>Ga0154005_100073_pt1 | contig 57451 bp, 66 predicted proteins | sample TSFL089MetaG_FD_104698 | JGI IMG/M metagenome (GOLD analysis project Ga0154005, IMG submission 104698) | Attine ant fungus gardens microbial communities from Florida, USA - TSFL089 MetaG | ecosystem: Host-associated > Fungi > Mycelium > Unclassified | place: USA: Florida, Lake Talquin State...
CAAGGTCACAATTGTAGAAAATATGAACGAACGGAAAATGAGCGACATCGATCAAACGTATAACATCAGACGGATGCATTTATAGTAAAGAGATCAATCAATATTGCATTGCGGTGATCCTGGAAGACTCGGATAGTTAAAGGGCCCATAAAGCTTCTATTATGATCACTGCCTTGATGATGTCCGAATTTCCAGAAACAGCCACATTCTCTCCCAGCTCAGCCTCTGCTCAGCCTCTCTTTCCTTGCCTCCCGGCCTCGTCTGATTTTCTTCCCTCTTCCACTCCCCATATTGCATAATCATGATTCCTTGCTCCACTTCTGCTACTACAGCATCTAAATCAGGTTCTGGATTCAGGACAATCTCTTCAATCAGCTTAGCTGGTCCCTCAGTTCACTTCCAGGCAATGTTCAAAAATTGTATCCGCTGCGGCATATGTATTCATCATTGTCAATGCCAATACGCTTTTCGCACCAGTTGCTGTCCAACCAGATGTGTGAACGTTGTTCAAACCGGGTCCATTTGTAATGATTCGAGCACAGAGATCGTAGAACGATGCTTCGGGCTCTCCCTCTATCGTACAACTAATACCTCACACATACTATGGTTGATCCTAGAACTCAACATGCAGTCCCAAATGGGAAAATATCAATACTCCCCGCCTCGTTCGTTATTACCTCTCTTGGTTTCTACGAGTCGTCTGGAGAAACCAGCGATTCCTGTTAGAGAGCGACAGAAGTCTAGTGACTAGGTTTTCCGGTGCTTCAATACACGTTCTTCGAGCCTTTATGCATGACTGCCGTCAGGTGGAGGTGAGAGGATTGATGGATTGGTTCTTAGTAATCAACTCTAGGAAAAGTCTTAATTAGGGTTCGAAGGAGGAATAAACTACTGGAATATACTAAATTGGTTTTTCTGTTTTACGACTTGATATTCGTAGCTATGTTACATGTGTATTGAAGACATGGCTCGTTGCACATTTGTTTCCCGCCACTATTGCATTGCTCGTCCTTAACTCAACACAAATGTGCAGGACTGGTCATTAAACAGCCTCCGCTCACATCATTCTTGAAGAGCAGGCATCCATGCAGCATAGTGGATGTGCTCTAGGTCATACCTGAAAGGTGGGGCTTCTGATAATTCAGATAGAATTATTACAGGGTATTCTAGAGGTCTTTATATACTGTTCTCACACGGATATTTAGATATCAAGTCACCGCTTGAATTGGGATGTTAAGTCGCCTGATGGTGTGGTGTCATCTCACATTTGTAACGCGGTGTACTGTGTACGACAGTCTGCGGTAGTCTACTGACCACGGAGGCTCACTGCCTCTGGTTAATATACAAATCATGTAATACGAAAGAGACAGACACAGAACGAAAAAAAGAAGTAAAATGGGCCAGGTGAGTATAATAGAATATAGCTAAGTGAGCAAGATTGAGTGATTTCTCTAGTCAAACTGGCAGCGATGGGTGCACCAGCAGCTACATCCGCACTGGCAAGTAAAAAAAGGAATAGATTCATGCCTCTTTTCTTAATGGGGAGAGAGACCTCGCGGATAGAGTTTGGAGAAGCCATGAGATGGACTATCATTTTGAAATACTTTCACGTAAATAGTTCACGGTAAGTCGTGGATTCAAAAAAGTCGGCGTTCTCAATATTGAAGAGTATGTTATATATATACCATTACCAATTGCAACATTTAACATGCGTCGATGGTGTAGTTGGTTAGCGTGTCTGTCTAACCCGAGTTAATTCCCGGGTACACAGAAGGCCCCCGGTTCGAATCTGGGTCGATGCACAAGGCGAAAAATATCAATTTGTTGCTTGAATTGAGATGTCAATTCACCTGAATGGTAGTGTCATCTCAATCCATTCTTCTTTTCTCTTTTTGATCAATAATTTGTAACGTGGTGTATGCACAGTCTGCGGTAGTCTACTGACCACGGAGGCTCACTGCCTCTGATAAATATACAAATCGTGTCATATGAAAGAGACAAACACAGAACGAAAAAGAAGTAGAGAAACAATAATAATAAAAATTAAAAGGATGCCTACAATGGGAAAAGGTTGCTGTCAGATGTGCGTGCAAATGTTGATGCTGCTATAAAGAAAAACAACCATGTTACCATCATCGCATTCTTGCTAGAATGGGGCACTTATTTTTTTTATTTTATAATTCAATGATTTATTACACGGGGCGCGTAGGCAGACTGTGAATGGGGCACCTATACCAGGGATAATTATAGTATATTCATAAATAATAAAAACCGAATTAACATAGGGAATGATAGAAAGAGGACCTTTAGGCTCTCCTTTGATGCTCGATTTTAGCAGCAGATCAAAAGGCGTACACCTGTCCTTGCGTTTTTCAGACTGACTCATTTGTTCCAGTACCGTGAGTTGCGTCCTGCAAAGCTTTAGTTGCTCTTCAAGCATATCTGTTATCAGTCCCAGAAAAAGCCTTTAATTCACGGACCATCCAACCCTATAGTAGAGTGTGACTGCATGACAAGTCTAGAGACTTGACAGGTGACTAGACATCCCAATCCTCACGGCGACTTTTCTGTTGTAATCATAAATTTATAACGCGGTGCTCAATCGCAGTCCGTGGATACCTAACTACAAATAACACAGCCCAAACTACAAAGAGGAACCCAACACGAAAAGTAAAACAAAACCCCAGATCACTCGCAACTGATCCAGACACAAGAGAAGTGAGAAAAAGAGAAAAGAAGAATAAAGGGTATTCAATGAGCCTGTGATAGCACCTCACATTAAGTGATGTTACTTAACCAAGCGAACGCTCCAGGGTTGTCCGTTAAGAACAGGACAAAATGTTTGATCACCATGCGATCACCGTTTTTGTAGATGAACTGACTGCAATCGTTCAGGATGTGACCTTGGGTTTCTACCCTTTTGTGACCGCAAAGACATGTATGATCGCTTCGAGGAAAGAACTGAATTACCCAATTGGAGCGTGATTCAGAATAGATCTTGTGGCTCTAGCACAGATACCGAGGACCCAATATGATTGAGCCATCCCCCTCCTTTAATGGATACACTTCTTTTTGTTAATTCTAAGCTGTAAGAATTGATGGCTTTTGTTGGGGTTGCGGTTGAAGGTGGTGATCCATTGATCAATACATGCCTTGCTCAATTTGTCCCTTAGAGCATCTAATGAAGTAAATTGAGATGGAGTACTGGGTACAATAGTCCTTTTAGTGTTGTCATCAACTATGACATGAAGATGCCATCTGGCTTGGCTAGGGCATCTCATGGTGACTTGACTTCTAAAGTCAGTCTTTTTTTTTTTTTTTTTTTTTTTTTTTTTTTTTAATTTTTTTTTTACCGTGTGGGTTTGGGGTGGTTGTTGTTTTTATTTTTTTTTTTTTTATTAAAAAAGAAAAAAAAAATTAAAAAAGACAAACAAACAGCCCCGGGTAAAAAAAAAAAAAATTAAAAAAAAAAAAAAAAAAAAAAAAAAAAACAGAGGTCTTGTTCTATATTAAATTCATTAGCCTAGTTAAGGTTTCAATTTTCCATTCTTTGTTCATAGACATTGAAGATGTAGAGTGTTCACTTAGACTGTAGAGGCTCTTTGAATTAGTGGGCATTTTGGATCTACCTCTTTCATTAATAGGATTGTGTTAGGGATTATCTTTGGTAAAGAAGTTGTCACAAAGGACATTAGAAGGGTGATTATTGGGACATTTATAGATGTGTCAGACATAGTGGGAGAATGTAGTGTATTTGCTGCTAAACCAGGCACTACCATTTGATGATGGTGGTATAGGTTAAAGAAGCAATTTTGGTCATCAATAGTTAGTGTCAGAGATATCAGTCTACACTAATTCTAATTAATACTATTTAATTATTACATAATCACAAGTATTTCCTTAGACCTTGCCTTGGAAATTCCAACCAGTAAAGGGGTTAGCCGTCAAAATAAATGAAACAAAGGCAAAGGCTAAAAAACTTAATTAAAGGCTGTCATAACTGTCCCTGTTTTAATTTAACGACTCTCGATTGCACAGAAACTAGCGTCGAGGGAGGGGATGGGGAAAAATCAGGGAAGAAAAAAGAAAGAGGAAGGTGACGAAAACCAAGAAGGGATAAAAACAACACAACACCCAGCTTTTAAAACAAACCTAATAATCTTGGGGTTGCCATTTCCATATTCGAAACTAACAAAGTACAAAAGGCTTGATATATGGTAAGCGCTACATGCTGTGCCTGGAGATAAGATCACACAACGCGTTGTAGGAGAATGGTTAAGAGACCTCTTCGTCAGAGAAAATTGCTGTAAATGCTATACCGTCTTCACGGATGATGCCTCTATACATGCCAGGCGAGTTGAAAGGAAGGGTAACTACAAAAGGTCAACATCACAACGATCGATACAATGCGAGACAATTTCGCTTACCATTGCCCTCCGAGTCCAAAATAATGACACCTCCCTCCCCTCCGTTTTTTCCCAGTTCCTCCACACCATGTCTCCCGGCTTCTTCAATTGATTCACTTCGGTATTGTACCCTTCGGGTGATGGTTACAGCAGTGGCTAACCTTATAAAGTACTAAGAAGCCTTGTTGACAACAGCACTAGCACACATAGAAATAGCAAAGACACTGACGTCTCCATCTCCTGTACCAGATATTCCCATAGAAGTCGGCTTATGGCCTCCACAGGACCTGTCCAATAAGGTCCTAAACCAAGTATTTGATGTAGGTTTCCATTCTTCTGCCCAGAATCCAGAACCCATATGTGGGGTATCTCCAATCCTGCCAACAAGTTTATTAGTACGTCCACCTGTGGAGGTTAAGACCGCTATACAACCCCGGGTATCCAAGGCTACAGCGCCCACAGTCCCTTTGGGTAACTGATCCATAGGAAGAAGCGTTTCATGAACATCGTCGGAAGGGTATGGCAGTGGTTCTTCGGGTAGTCCTAATCCTCGACGATGTTCTCTCCACCGTCTCTCAGTATAAAAGTACGACGGGTCTACGAGTATCTCTCCAAGAGAAGCACCTATCTCTTCTGCAGTACCTCCTGAAAGGAATGGATGTGGATTTCGTTCCGAGTTGATGTATAGTGCGCGGACGAGTTGAGAGGGATTCTTCGCCCTGGTCAGTAGTGTTACCGAAACTCCTCGTCGGGTGGATGGTATGTGAGGATGAGAGACTGGAGGCTTGGAAAGCATGAGTGATGCTTCAAGCTCATTCTAATACATGATCAAGTGGATGAAATCAACAAGATATTGGTAACGTACTTTTCCTGCAGCATTGAAAACAGCTCCCTTGCCAGCATTGAACAGTGGACAGTCTGTTTCGAGATGGGATCGAGGTTCGCAGAATGACATTCTAGCAATCACCTTCCATGACCGTGGCTGCGGCTACAACGGCATCCATGGCCTCACCACCGTTGCGCAAGATGGTGTATCCCTGTAATAAAACACATAAACCTTCAAGCTTTGTGCGAGGGGAACACCCAGTTCACCGCTTCCAGCGACTTCTTGAGTGCCTTTTTATATGCTGCCTGTTGCTGTGGTGTAGAGGTTTCCCGAGTCATTGTGCCCGCTCCTCCATGGATCACGAGAACATATCTTCCAGTAGGGGAATGTATAGGTAGTAGGAGAGATTTCTCTGAGGTGGCCATATGTTATTAGAAGACTGCGATATAAACCCTAACCACGACGAGACGCACTGATACCTTTAGCCTAGCACACCTGCTAACTGTACATGTACATGAGTGGAAACAAATACGCTGACCTCCCGGACATCGTAGGCTACTGGACATCGTGAATATCCTATCCTGACTCTAACCTTCTAGGACACTGCTCCAGATGTCTACGAGACCGATGATGTTCTTCCGGCGCCTCAACCAATAGTAAGTGTCATCCTCCCTACCTCCGAGACTTCCTTTTGTATAATCATACCAGAAAGCAGAGTCGAGTGACGAAGAAGATTCACAAAATAGGAATCCTGGTAAAAAACAGATACCACCTCCTACCAAGGAAGAACTCGACGTGTCAGCACTAAACCATGACGAAGCAACAAAGAAATTCGTAAAAGCAGAGCGCAGGCGTAAGCCTACTTGAATACCTTGGCTTGAGATATCTTTAAAACCTGTTTATTTTTCTTCGATATCCTAGATCGCTCTCGGACGACTTATGTTTATCCACCTTCCCCGGATTTACCATCATCGACGACCAATCAATCTAATGTTTCTCGTCCCGTCCCACTTTCACGGCGATTACAGCAGCTCACTATCGAACTTGCTTCATTGGAAGCTGAGTTTTCAGATCCTGCCAACCCCCTACTTCAGAAAGAACGTGAAGAAGATAATGTCGATCCAGGTGAACTCATCAAGGATTTGGTCGTCGTGCGGAGCAGACTGGACAAAATTAGAAAAGGTCGTGAAGGTCGTGCCCGTCTCATAGGCACAGTTTTAGATGGTAATAGACCAGAACCAGAAGACGAGGTGTCAGATTCAGATATTGAGGACTCGAACAGCCCAGAAGCATCGAAAATGCGGAATCTGATTGATCTTGACAAGCGCGTCGAGGTACTTGAAATGCTCATTGGTTCGTCCAATGCTGCACTCGATGAGGTAATATTAAATTTACATACGAAACGAGCTTCCGACAAGCTTACGCTAACTAATCCCTGTTTAGACTTCACCTCTCCCTCCACCACTATTACCATTAATAACACGACTCAACTCTCAGCTGGCACTCCTAACACAACCCCGGCACATAGATTCTTTATCTCGCCGTCTAAAGCTTCTTCTATCCGATCTAGATAGAGCATCTGCTGCTCAACAACACCGACGTCATCCGTCTCAGCATGGCTCTCTTATCACGCCTATCCCTGACGGCCTTTTGCCTATTCTATCACGACTCAGTCCGGCTCTACCACAAATTCCCCACATACTCACTAGATTGAGGACATTGTCGACTCTCCACTCATCAGCTACGAACTTTCAGACCACACTCAATGAACTCGAGAAAGAACAGCACAAGACACACGATGCCCTAACAGTACTCGATGATGCTGTAAGGGGTGTAGAGAGAAGCCTTCGAGAAAATCATGACCTCGTCAAAAGCAATGTTGCTAACCTCGAAGGGCGACTAGACATGTTGTCACAACGATTGGATGACTTGGGCAGGAGCCAATCATGATCAGATGTAAATTAGAATTACAATTCCCCTTTTCAGTCATGTAGAGTACAGTCTGAATCTCTAGATAAAGCGGAAATCTAAAACTCTAATCTTCAGGGACGAAGTCGGGGTCGTTCAAGTCACCCTGCTTCTTGTAATCTTCAAGAACATCCCGGGCATGTTCCTTGGCACCGTGCGACGCCTTTGGATCTGACAAGCGTTGGTGAGAGTCAAACTCATAAAATTCAGATAATACAGACATACTGGAGATGGTAGCCTTGTATCCTCCTGAAGCAATTAATTGGTGAGTGGTGGCCTCGGTTCATATCAGCTCTGCGACTGACCAAGAACGTTTCCGGTGTTCTTTGTTCCGCTGTCGGCAGCGTTCTGAGCGTTGAGTTCATTCTGCATTCCACTGAGCCTTTCCTCAGCGCTTTCTTTTGCAGGCTGGGAGGTCTTTGGGTTGTGGATGGTGGCCTTCAAGCCGCCGGCGACGTTTCTCGGATTTGAATTGTCTAGACACACATGAGCTGGGAGACCGTGAAATCAAGCAATACTGCAGTACCAGACATAGTAGCGATGGTGTAACGATACGAGCACGTCTTGGGTATGTCAGTTTATATACCCATCGACGGTCTGAGACGAAGCGGCTGCCAGGTGATCGCTGTGTGCTCATAGAAGACAATTTTTATCCACGATGACGCAAGTAGATGGATACTGGTACAGAGTGATTTACAGGAGAAATATTAATAAATCACGTCATTCTTCGTCGTCCGGACTCTGGAGCCAAGGTAGTGTTTAGCTAGAAACGTTTCATTGGTGACAAGCACATCTCCAAAGTCCAATTACGCACCTTGTCCTGGATCTGACCTTGATCAAGTTCCTCATCTTCGTCATAATCAACAGTCTTATCCACTTGACCGGCTCCAAGCCCCCATCCGCAACTCGCTCTTGGGTCCGCTGTGCATTCCACATTTGAGCTCCTATTTGCCGTCAGTCTCAATCAGCCAACCACCTGAGGCTGACGGCCTACTTCAATGAATCCAGCAGTTCCATCCTACGCTTGTGTTCAGAGTCGTAAGAGTGCCCTATTTTTGGGGTTTCATCCCCTGGTGGCACATCTTGGTCACTCAAACCAAGACTTAAGACGGAGAATTTACTCCTATGTTTATGTGCCACACGGCCTCGTCTGTCTCGTGGTAGACCGCCGGACAAGAAGCTAGGTGCTCGGACAGGAAATTTTGAATGATTTTTTGAAAGGCCTGCACGCTCAGACGGTCGAGCCCCCCGCATTGCTCTGAGTAATTCATCTACCTTGGCAGCATTCGGTGAAGCATCAGGATCCGGAGGAGCAAGTGAAAAGGTAGTTAACCGATTTTCGCTCTGTGAAGCCAGAACAAGTAACCTTCAATCTTTCTTGAGTCTATTAGACCGACATTGACGATCATTGGACATACATTTGCTGTAGGCGTGGTTGATAAAAAGTCTCGGAAATATTCTCTAGACGAAATTGTTCGAGGAGACGGCATGCTAAATGTGTTATGACGCAATCCCGGAAAGAACGGAGTGCAATAGTGCGAACGTCTATGTGACTTGCTGTATGATCAGGCATTGCGGATGAATTGCAGCCATTCTGACGGTTGGGTGACTTTGCCCTATGAGGTTTAGGGGTCCTATAGAGCGAAGATAGAAGGGGATGTGTCTGTAGGGGTAACAAGACCTGACGTTCAATCAGCACGCATGAAAGGAAAAATTACAGTTGCTCGTTGCTCACTCCTTCAACATATGTGAGCACTTGGTCCCAGAAAAAATTCCAGGTTTCTACGACTCGTGCAATCAATTTGGTATCATGGACACCCATTAACTTGGCATTCAATGTGACCATCCCTGCAGCAATCAGATCTGCAGCATCGGATTCCAGTTTGTTGAGGGCACGGTTGGGCGTAGACGTAACTACTGTTTGGATATGGCGCTTGACAAGGGCATTCAGGTCCTCGCTGAAAGCAGAATGAAGTACAGTGCGTTCGATTATGACGCCAAAAGCACTCACATGGGTATCCGGAGCGGCTCTCCATTGAAAAGAGGAAGAACATGGACATGCAATAAGCCCCATGGGTCTTGGGAGTTAGTCGATACAAGACTAAGCTGAGATATGCTCCCAGGCGGCACCAGGGATATGGTCGAGCTGGATGAGAGCTGAGGCGCCAGCCTGTGCATTTCGCGACTGACGAGTTTGGCGTCGTAGGTGCGGCCATGAGAGCCCTGAAAATGATGGAATTGGCAATGATGAGTCGGTGGAATAGAAAACTCGCCTTTGACGGTGAAGTATGGGCCTTTGGGATGTTTATTGTAGTGGAGGAAGCATTCATGAGGGAGCTGGAGGGAGAAATGGAAGGAGAGCTGGCTGAGGCTGAGTCGGCCTTTGTATGGCTGTGCGGATGAAGGAGTTGGGAAGACGAGACAGAGCCCCTGAGATTAGCGCCAGAAGATCCACCGGAAAGCGAAGATGATATTTTATCTGCAAGGAATCCCAGCCGCTTTGACGTTGCCCAGCCCTCTGAGCCCAGCACATCGCGGTTGGTGTCCTGGTCCGTGGCCGTGCTCAGAAACCGAGTGCTCGCGGAGGGCTGTCGGGGCGTCGAGTCACTTGATGTGCGACGCCGGGGTTCGTGAATCTCATCAGAGGTACTCGTTCTGCCTGACTGGACCTCCGACGGCGGCTGTTCATGTGAACGGCGAGGAGGTTGAATGTAGCCAGTAGTCCAGGCTGGCGGCATATTGAGATCGTAATAACAACTCAACTGATTACAGCTTATTATCCCTTAACACAATAAATCACCTCAACGAACGTTGTGTGTAAAGCAGTTGCCTGTGTCGTAGGAGAGCGAGGTCTATATTGATTATTTTCCGGCAATCAAACTCATGTCAATACAGCCATCCTCAAGACATTTCTTTTCCAGGTCATTTGCTTTGCTGTCATCGACAAGACGTCCTTTCAAGGTTCTTGCAATCGAATCTTCTGCAGATGACACTTGTGCTGCTGTTGTGAACTCCTCACGCACAATTCTTTCAAATGTTGTCATTAGGCAGAACGACATGTCGGTCACCTTCTGCTTGCCACCGTGAAATGGCTCACTTTGTCTCCCAAGTCACAAGGGATATGGAGGAATACATGCTCTCCTAGCCATCCACGAACACATGCGTAACATGGTTCGTTGATTTTGTTCCACTTGGACCATCCTTTCTACCAACTATAGCTAGCCCCTTGCTGTCAAGCGAGCTTTAACAGAGGCTGGAGTGGATCCTGTCCGAGATATCGATGGCATTGCATTTACGAGGGGCCCGGGTACGCCCCCGTTACTGCCCCTTGTTCTGACACTCATGCCTTTCCATGTTAGGGATGGCCGGCTGTCTAGCCGTCGGATGCAGTGCTGCGAAAACGTTGGCTGTCGCACTAGATAAGCCCTTGGTTGGAGTTCATCATATGGCCAGTACTGATCATGCTATTTCCAGTCAGGCTGACTCATTTTCTCTCAGCAAGGCCATGCACTTACGCCTTTCCTCACTTCAGAGACGCCTCCTGAGTTCCCGTTTCTTACGCTCTTGGTTTCCGGTGGACACACATTGTTGCTTCTTGTAACATCTACTTCTGGCTTCCGGATACTTGCCACAACGGAGGATGGAGCCATTGGTCATTGTATCGACCGTGTTGCTCGCTTACTTAAATTAGAGTGGGGGTCACTCGGCCCCGGCGCTGCCCTGGAGAAATTCGTGAATGAGGATCCAAATGTTGACATATCTGACATCCCGTCCCTCCCAACAGTGACACAGGGACGACTCTTCTTTTCTTTCGGTGGATATCATTCATGGATGGAAAGATATCTCACTGCACAAGGTGGTATTGAAACATTTGATGTTTCTCGGAAGCGACGGCTTGCTAGGGCGTTTCAAGCATCTATTTTTGCCCATCTTGAGGAAAAGGTGTTGCTCGGGCTCAAATGGTGTACTGATCGAGATATCCACGTTGGAGATCTCGTCGTGAGTGGTGGAGTGGCAAGTAACGACTATTTGCGTCAACGGTAGGTCCCTGCAACAGTCATACTTCATCCCGTGCTGACAACAAGGCAGTTTACGGCAATGTCTCGATTCTTCAACATATAAACCCATCCGCCTGGTCTTCCCTCCTGCCTACCTTTGCACAGGTTGTTTATTTTGTTTCACTGTTTCTAATTCTGACCGTCATTCGGCAGATAACGCAGCCATGATTGCTTGGGCATCCATGCACCGCTTTCTTGCAGGTAACCACGACACATATGACATTATTCCTCGTTCGAAATGGAGTATTGAGATGATTTCAGATCAGTAAAAACCAATTATAATATCATATAATACCATATATCACTTAACGATCTTAAATCGAGATTATGATCCGCTCCAGGGTACAGATACTGGGTATATTGAAGCTCCAAGACACCGTACATGAATGTCACTTCACGTGAGATAAAAATGTAAGTGCGTCACGCGAAATCACAACGCGAAACCAGCGCGAAACCAGGCATTCGCCTCCTCTACAATGCCTCCGTTTTTGAATCCTCTGAAGCGGTCTGCTGAACCAGAAGAAGCGTCCTGGAGCCCTCGTAAGCAGCAATACTCTGTATCTGAGCAGGAGGAATATTGGATGGTGATGTGGTCAGTTTTACGACACAGTCAGTGGTGAAGGTAGTGATATACAGCCTGTAAAAACCAGGCGAAATCCTCAAACGAAGAAACATAAGACCTGGGAAGGAGATGCAGTTCTCGTGAGGTGTGGTAGGAAATCCACATTATACGATGTCGACGGCAGGCAGTACGTGCATATAAACAACGGTTTCCCACTCATGCCCTCTAATCATATTCAGGCTTTCAGTTGGTTCAATAGAAGGCATAATTGAGGAAGGCATGGAGTACTCTGTAGGCGGGAAAGCAATTGAGCTTGACCGTCAAATAACAAGAGCAGACTACAATACCGGTCGATGTTTTGGCAACGGATTAGGAGATTCGACCCTCACTAAATCCACTTCGAACTCATCGCTGACTACCGCTCGGAAGAAGCATATCTTTGTCTCTCCCTCAGTTCGCAAGCCTCCAGGACCACTCATAGAAAAACGCGGAATACCCTTAACGCCGGTGAATTTAGCATCTAACACTCACATTCCACTCTCAAATGAAGTGGAACAGCCTCGAGATAAATCAAATCCAACCTATTGGACTGCTAATTGGTGGGCTTCGTCGATGATAGTGTGTCCTCTTGCTCACCTCTCGCAGGCGTAAACAGCAGAGTAAAGCTCATAAAACATGGGATGGTGATGCGTATGTATCGTATATAGATGAGAAGCTGACTATGGTTGATGAAAATGGAAAAGTGTGCGTACTCTTCTGCTGTAATCGGATAACTATCCAATTTGTTCCGTCTCAGCATGGGATTCACTACGATGCGAGGACAACAGCCGCATGGAGGCTTCCATACGTATATAGGTGGCAAAGAAGTCGAGCTCGACTGTCAAGTACCGCAATCACAATTTCCTGGCTTCAAAAACGAGGATGAAGATTCGAAACTTAGCTCAGCTTCCGAGCCGGTGAAATCAGTTATTAATATAAAATCATTCTATGGTATTTCAAAGCCGAGGCTTCTTGGACCATTGTCAGTGAACTAGGACTTTCAATGATGTTGATCGCGTTGAAAACCACGTCCTCAGACATGACCCAGATGCCGATGGAGCGACTGTGATGAAAGCACCGACGAAAGCTCATATCAAGAAATTCAACGCTCAGTGAGCTACAACAGCATTTATGTTTCGGCCTTTGTCACAGTATCTTCAGGGATCGACCAATTGTTCCTGTTGTCCTTGATCCCATATTGGCCCGTAGAATGCGAGACCATCAAAAAGAAGGCAAGTCTAAATTTAATCAATGATCTCGCTACTGACCTGTCGATTACAGGAGTCATGTTCTTGTATGAATGTGTCATGGGGCTCCGTAAACATGAGGGACAGGGCTGTATATTAGCCGACGAGATGTACGTTGGTACCTTTTATGCCTCCTGACAAATATTCACGGAACCCAAGGGGACTCGGTAAAACATTGCAGGTGATCAAGTAACAGGGGTTAGTCAAAATGAAAACCTGACCAATGATATAGACGATCGCTCTTGTGTGGACACTTCTCAGTAAGTATAGGGTAGGATCACTGGCTAAATACCACTGAATCTTACAGAACAAAATCCATATTCCGGTATTGGACCGGTGGTCAAGAAGGCTTTGATTGTCTGTCCAGTTTCCTTAGTGAATGTAAAGTCAAGAATTCCATTTCTTCTCGTTCACGCTTATTCCAAGGATAGAACTGGAAAAGCGAGTTCTATAAATGGCTTGGGAGAGATCGTATAGGGATTTCAGCTTGTAGCAAGGATCCAATTGAACTACATGCCTTCAAGAACTCGTCAGTGATTTATAACCCTTATATTGGAAGCAACTGAAGCAACTTTAAGTTCCACACATCAAGTTCTTGTGATAGGATATGAACGTCTCAGATCCTTGGTGTGAGCATCCTTCAATTCGGTTCATCTGTCTCATCCTGCTGACTTTGATTTAGTAACAGATACGAAAAATTACGGTGCTTGTGAGTGTGTCTTTCACTCGGAGCAATCAAGGTCTGATCTTGACTTCAGTCCACAAATTGACCTCATTATCTGCGATGAGGGACATCGTTTGAAGTCGTCCCAAAACAAAACAACACAAATGTTTAGAGATTTCAAGACACGCCGTCGCATAATACTATCAGGCACGCCTATACAAAATGATTTAAGCGAATTTCATGCCATGGTAGGCAGCATACGTTGCTTGACCGCCTTTGGAATCGATTGAATGTTTCTAAGGCTGAATTTTGCAACCCTGGGCTTTTTGGTACGCCTTGAAGTCCTCGCTTTGAGCTGCGCCAACTATTTGTAGATGACTATGCCACCTTTCGACGGGTCTATGAGATCCCTATCCTCAAGAGCCGAGCACCAGATGCCTCCTTGAAAGAAGTAGAATTGGGAGATGGACGGACAAATCAGGTCAGAGAATATCGGCTTCCTGGTTTGCTATATAGCTGAATGATTGCAGCTGCTGACAATAGCCAAGAGCTTTGTCCTGCGGCGAGATGCTAGCTTACTAAAGGACTACTTACCACCTAAGCGTTCGTGTTCACAATGTCTAATAGTCCCTTCTCAATCCAGCTCGGTCACAGATGAATATGTTGTTTTTATAACCCCAACTCCACTCCAATTGGAAATCTTCCACAAAATTCTCAACCCCGACAGAGTAGACGATCTGATAGAACAAAGCACTACCGCTGAATCGCTGGCACTAATTGGAATTCTCACAAAAATCAGCAATAGCCCTATACTACTCAAAGCTACTGCCGAAAGTGTCAAAGAAAAGGAAAGGAGTATGTTTCATAAGCGCAACTTCACTGAAGCAGCCAACCTGGTGCCTAAAGAGGCCCAAATTGATGATATGAATTTGAGCGGTATATTGATTTATTTCTGTTTGTTTTCAGACCTCATCAATTGTCCAGGGAAGTTGATTGTACTATCAAAAATGCTCGATGCAATACGAGAGGTGGTGTGAAGTATTTTCCGCGATAGGGTCCAGTCTGACCAGTGAACCAAACTGACAGACTACAGAAGAGAAATGCGTTCTCGTATCACATTACACTTCAACCCTGAATATTCTGGAAGCCTTTTGTCGGAAAAAACACTACTCCTACTTCCGCCTTGACGGGTGAGCGCTGGAATTTTCGACTAAATGTGGTCCTCATTAGTCCTTTAAGCCAAACTCCGCAAGCTCGAAGACAAGAGTATGTAAACGCATTCAATAAATCTAGCCAAAGGGGTGGTTGTGAGTCCCTGGAACTTCCCTTCTCACCCCAAACTGACAAATTTCGTTAGTCATCTTTCTCTTGAGCTCCAAAGCTGGCAAGTGTCATCCTTCTTCTCTCCAAATGATTCATTTGTGGCCTAATAATGTATGTCTAGGTGGTGTTGGGATCAACCTGATTGGTAATTGCTCTTCCATCCAATGTTACCGAAAAAAACTTGAACCTATGGGATTCAGGTGCTTCGAGGTTATGTCTAATCGATTCCGACTGGAATCCAAGGTCAGGAGATACTGTTATTTCTAGTCTAGCTCGTATTTGATTATCAACCATTAGCCATGACTTGCAGTCGATGGCCCGCTGCCATCGGTACGATTTTTCCCCCCAGAAAACATGAAGAGGTTTTTGATCGAGACACGACAGGGATGGTCAGAAAAAACCGGTATATATTTACAGGTTTCTGACGGCAGGGGCAATCGATGGTAACTTGCTAACAGGTCTGTGGTGATTACCTTACTCAAATCCGATGTAGAAAAAATATTCCAGCGCCAAGTCACCAAATTGGCACTCAGCCACTGTGAGCATACGTTCAAGTACAAAAGATTTCGAGTCTCGATTAATACTGCTTCTAGCTTTGATTGGCTCGGTTCGTCTTGTCCAGACTCCAGACTATGAATGTCAATCTTATATAACCAGGCCACTAATGCTTCAAAGAGCGACAGTTTCACACGCAAAGACGTGAGCCTCCGTCCGGTAGCACACCTCGAGTCAATTCTAACTACCACGGTTTTCTCCAGCTTCAAGATATATTTCGCATTCATGTCGATACTCCCAGTAATACCCATGACCTCCTAGAATGCCCATGTGATGAGGGACACAATCACCGTATCCAAACCCTGGAAGCTAGTGTCTTTTCTGATTTCGAAGCCTCACACGCCAATTTCAATATCCTAAATGACTCTGACGATGGCATTGGCGAAAGAGGATTTGTCAATGCGACACAGGTAACGCCAAGTTATCTTGGAAAGCTCGACAAGGCGGTTAGTGTTATTACACTTCTCCCAGCTTGTTGGGTAATAAGTATCTCATCTTCAGTATCTCGAAAAGAAGAAAGTTGCACTGGCTGCTCTTGAGGAGTGGAAACATATCAACTGCTTGGCGGCCACGGCACGCGATAACATCAGGGACAACATTTTGCGTCAACTCTTACTCCCAGACGAAAGCGGGGTTCCTAAGTCTACGTCCGAGTGTCTTTTATCGGCAGTGGACTTGGATCGGTTATGTGCTGCTGTGAAAGTCCAGCCTATGGCTGAGGTGCAGGGAGGCACAATCACGTTTGTCTTTGAGAAGACCGTTGATAAAGTGTTAGAAGACGAAGGATAATTGATGCATTTTACCTTAATTGTGCTTGATACAATAGACAACTCAACATGATTCACATGACGTTATACTAATTTGTAATGGCATGAAGCAACTCCTTCATCCCCTGCTGAATGCAAGGGGAAGGGGAAGACAAAAATATGATGGGATCAGAACGACAGACTTATGATATGTGCTGCAAAGATCAACACCCTCAATCTTCTCCGAGGACGCTCCTTACGAATATGGAACAAAAAAGTCTGATACGTATAGTGTAAGCTTCTTAGGAAAGATCACCGTTTGGAGCGGTGCATTGTTCGGTAGCACGTATAACATGATTTGCCATTGACGACAACAAGAACTATATTTATTTCATAGTTTCAAGAGAAAACCGCGGATTCGACACAACTATGGACTTGAATAAAACCAATGTCCTCAGCGAAAGACACATAAGCGATAATCGGACAATAACCACACTCTGCAATCGAACTAAGAGATCCAGAAGTTTAGAAAATCATTTGCATGCGTCATCCTCGAAGCACATTGTCACTTTCCCTCAACTCACAGGTAAAACATGGCAACTGCCGTGTGAGATGCAGAGACTTGGGAAAACAGTCCAATCCAAAAGTGATTCTGGAACTGCTGTCCACTGGATATACATACACTTGAATGAAAAGTGGATCGGCCAATTGAATCAAGTGCAAAGTGATCGCCACGTCATCGATACTATTTTCGGGCTAGTCCTGCATTTGTTCAATCTCATCCATTCAACTGGTTTCTTTCGGATGGATGGTGTCCTACGCCCGAGAACACATACATTCTTGCACTCCCTCGTCTCTCTCAGAATTCAGCTCTACTCCTTCATTTCTCTCCTAGCTGTCTTTGTTGTAGTCCTCAATGCTCTTCGCAGTCATAGCAACTTCTACTCGGTCACCATCTATCTTTCGAAGAGTAGTCGCAGCGTTCTCGTACGTCACCCTCAGAATATGTCGAGAAAATGTGTTTGATCCTTGTATGGAAGGTTCTGGCTAACTTTGCTGTTTTATTGGCATTGTTCTCTGGGCATGTTGTACAATGCATCTTCTTTGGCTCTCTGCGTCCAAATGAAATTGAAGTATGTCTCAATTCATGTATCTATCACTTTCTTTCGTTTAATGTTTGCTAGCGTTTGTACGATCGACTGTGGTTCTTCATAACCGAATCCTTGCTCGCCTTCACCATTTTTCGAGATGATTTCGATATGCCCTTTATCCTCATGTTCGGGTTTCTACTATTCATCAAGTCCTTCCATTGGCTTTCGGGAGATCGTATTGACTGGGTTCGTATGCTCTACTCTGTGCAATTGAAGAGGTGCGACTCATGTTTTTATAGATGGACCAACAGCCATATCCCGGACCCGCTCCGTTATTCCACCTCAGGATGATAGCGCTATTCGCAATCTTAGGGTTGATTGACTTCATTATGTTCGTCATTGCCATTGATCACACTCTTACATATGGTGTTGGTGGCATGGTTCTGTTTGCTAGTGAAGTTAGTCCTTCGTATATAACCCCAGTTCGGTGCTGACTATTTCAAGTATGGGATTTTGATGGCTAGCATCGTCAACACTATCGTCAAATATCTACTGTCAGCATATGACTTGAGACGTGCAGGCCGTCGTGGTGGAGAAAACGCACCCCCTTGGGAAAACAAGTCCATGTGGTTGTTCTATATCGAACTTGCAACAGGTACGCCTATTTGTTGTGCTATCGAACTAGATATTAACAGTATCGTATCAGACTTCCTCAAACTCACGAGCTATCTTATTTTCTTCACAATCATCATCACGTTTTATGGCCTTCCACTCAATCTGATTCGAGATGTCTATATCACTGCGAGGTCCTTTATTACCCGCTTGCGCGCCTTGCATCGTTACCGGACAGCTACCCACAATATGGACCAACGCTATCCAAATGCCACTGAAGCTGAGTTGACAGAGGCATCTGATCGTACCTGTATCATATGTCGCGAGGATATGATTTCGGCTGATCAGATCCAACCTTCTCCTCACGACGGCCCGAACATGGTACCCAAGAAGCTACCTTGTGGTCATATATTCCACTTCTACTGCCTTCGCTCCTGGCTTGAGAGGCAACAAAGCTGTCCAACATGGTGAGAAGATTCCCAAAGTAAATTTTGGGAAAATATTTATGACTTATATAGTCGTCAAACTGTCCTTGAGACCAATACTAACCAGGCCAATGGCCCTGCACCCGTTGTACCACAGCAAGGGAACAACCCACTAGGTCCAGCGCCAGGAAACAACGCTGCTTTGAATAACCCTTTGGGCAATCCCTTAGGACTTCTTGGACGCTTCTTTGCTCCGCCTGGTCAACCTGCTCAAGCTGCCAATCCCCTTCCAAATGTTCCTGCCAGAGCAGTGCAGAACCAAGGCACTCATGATCAACTCAATCCCATTATGATTCAGTATCACATTCACAACCAGACCCCTACACCCGGCTCTACAGGTGTTGTACAGCGTCCTCCCGTAATTCAGCCAATCCAACCATTGGATGGATTTGTTGGGCCAAACGGAGCATGGCAGCGCTGGCCCGGTAATCATGATGATACAAACACCATTCCTCTGAATCAATCCGTTCCAGATGCCAGAACACGTGCAGAGTCTCCTGCTCCAGCGGCCCTTCTAGGAGACCAACCTGAAGGAACAGGTTCAACAAATAATGAGGATCCACGAGTAGCAGCAGCAATTGCGGCAATGCGTCGTAGTAGTGACAAAAGGTCGTCTTCTCCAACCGAGTTCTCCAGTAATGTAGAAGACCATGGCACTCGAAAGGCCCATGTGGAGACCTCATCAGCCCGAGCTGTACCTTCTCAGGCCCCCAGATGGATTCCTTTGTTTGATCTTTCGATGGCACAGTCATACACATCAGCCAGCATATCAGCCCCAGAAACAGCTTACAGCCAACCTTCATCTACTATCCGCCAGAAAATCTCTCTACCAGAGCAAATTTCGGATGCTCAACTAGCGCTTCTCGACAATCTAACGCGAGAAGCCATTGACGAGCGCCTCCGAATTTTGGAAAATGTTTCTGGGATAGTAGATCAATGTGTCGAGAATCTGCTCAAAGTTCGCAGTGCCCTGCCTGTGATAGATGGAAAATTCCAGGACACTATCATACATACTGATCGGCCCTCCTCAAGCACGTTTGAGCTCAATACCAGCAAAGAAGGCGCTCACAGTAGGGACAAGGGGAAGGGGGTTGATCGTGGATCTGAAAACCGAGTAGCTTATGATCAATGACCTTCAAGTATCCTTAAACCTTTCAAAATCATTATTAGTTTAGGTTGTGCGATGCGATTATGTAGTAATAAATGATCAGGAAGTATTTGCTATGCCAAGCTCCTGGAGTCGTCGTTTCAAGACATTCGGGGGATAGTCGGATTTATCAACTAGGGCATAAAAGGACTTGAATATCTGACCAAGGGATGGCTGAGAAACTGATAATGAAGCGATGACCTTCTTCAGAGTCTCGTCAACCTGAGACTCAGTCAGACTTGGGGGAAGAAACTTTTGTAGTATCTCGGCTTCATGGCGTTCCTTATCTGCCAACTCAGGGCGATTGACCCTATCATATTGAGAGGCAGCATCACGCTAGGAGAAAAAATGGAGTAGGTGGAAGACAACTCGACCTGAAAGCGGGAGACTTACGCGTCTGGCAATCCCCTTTGCTACGATTAGGCGCTAGGCAACCATGAGTCGTTTCAGGGTCAAAACATGTGGCAGTCACTCACAATAGACCTAGAACCAATCTGACCGTCTTTGTGGACCTTGTCTGCAGCCTGTACGTCCGCTAGTACGGACTGAATCGTCTAAGCGGCTCTTCGTTGTCGACTACAAATGCCTCAAAGCTTACTCGAAGGGTACTTGCTGTTGACGTATCCTTAGCCTACGACGCGGACAAATTGAAAATCAGTGTTACGCAAAATTCACAGAAATCGCTTACTTTCAATGCTGTCTTGATATCATGCATCAAGTGTATCCGTAGGTCTGGTCACAATCAGGAAAATTCGAGTTAGCTTTGGAGAGCAAGCAATACGTACCTGGATTCTTAGCCAGAGCTGCATACATACGAACTTGCTGGAATATATGACCCTTGACCGGGAAGGTAGCCTTGAGTATGGACATTTCCCAGGAACGATGGAAATTCCAAACTGAAGAAAACTTGTTCATCAATGAATACATGCCATCGGGCTATTATAGGAAAGAATCACGTTTCTGATATACAATCATCAGATTAGATCTTCACTACATTACTCTCACAAGTGCTAAAAAGCGAGTATCAAGGTCTGAAGCCAGGCGGACTGATCACTCGATTGCGAGGTGTCAAGTAACGACATTGGTCTTTCCTAACATGATCCCTGCCAAACCGCCTTTCCCACCTTCAGGTCACTATCTATCTGCTATCAGGGAGTCTTCGCGACAACTATGCCTCAATTCGAATATTAAGGTATGCTACTTGTATAATTTCGACCCAACTGCTGTAATTACATACAACAAACGTATTTGGCACCCCAATTGAGCATACAGTGCAGGACTTGTTTTGAGGCATCTCCTGCGTCACACATTGATTTACACTGACACGTAATTGAGTCGCTTATACCCTTGTGAACAGATTTCTCCAGCTGCAATTGATCTGCTTCTACACTCAGATGCATTCAGATCTTCGTTCCAACGGATTTCGACATTCCATGGTTTAAATCTGCCACTCAGATTTGATTCCCACCTCGAGGAATTGAACTTAACTTCCGTGCTTTCGTTCCTCAACTTTGCTTCTGGCTACCGGAGTCTCCTTCATGAGCAACTTGAACGAGGGGCCTGGGATACAATGCGGGCCTTTGTGTTTTCGTTGTACATCACTTCGACTTCCGAAGGAAACCTACTCTCTTCCCGTGGCATGCAGTCGATGACCATGACAAAAGTAGCGGAACTTATGGGTGTCAGTTTGCACATCGAGAGACCTCAAGAGAACATTCCCGGTGTCGTAGTTGGAGAACTTGGTGGTCCGATGTATGAACTGGTCAAGCAGATCACAGAAGTCTTGACTCAGACTGGAGATATACTTGTCTCTGGAGGTTATCCGAATCTCGGTAGTTTCGTTCTTGAAGCATTGAAAGAGGCTGGCAGATCTGCGAGTCAAGACCTGGCCTCCCTAGAAGTGATACTTGAGCGTGTGAGTGTCTCCGGGATGGCTTGGGATGTTCCAATAACACAATATGTCACAGCTCGTGAAAGCATTTCCTACCTTACAGGACATGGCCATCGTGGATGATCAGCGTATGTCAATCACAGATCTTCATGTATGACCCAAGTTTCACTAACAACATTGATCACAGCGGTTTATTGCTTCAAAAAAGCGCTTTTCCTCATTCATGCCATCAGAATCCGTTTTGGATCAATTTCACCGCCTCCATTCCCTATTCCTTCGACACAGGACAGTCCTATTTTCGCAGACAATGTTATACCGTCAATGTTGATACATTTGGGGGTTCTTGATTTATCCCATGCACCCGGGTTGAACACCCTCTTCCCAGGCGCTAATTCTGAGAAATCTTTACAGAGTCTCCTTGGCCCAGCCCCCAAGGCCAGAGTTGATCAACAGATAACACTACATACTACCATCAAAGAAGGGCCGTCCCTCTCGAACGCCCAAGCGTTCAAATTACGGGCAGCTGCTATAGATGCTTGTGAAATGATCGTTTCACAAGCGCGTTCGCTTAGCGTTTCTGAACCAGAGGAAAAGCAAGAGCTCCCTGCTTGGATTCGTGAGATAACGCTGCAAGACCTGGACATGTGGCTGTGGTCGATAGCAAAGGATAGACCGGACTATCGGGCACTAGAGAGATATGCGCAACGGGATACAGTATTCTATTGACGACTAGCCGTCGCGCGAACGAAATATAGTACATAGATATTGCAAATTCATGACATAAAAGGAAAAAGAATATATCCGTGGTTTCAAAGCCAATGTAAGGGCGCAGGAAACATAGTGTGTGATGCTCATACTTTAGATATAGAATCACTGTCACTGGCATTGCTGTCGCTCTCATCGTTTCCCCACACGGCAAACGCACGAGGACCATGTTGCTGGTCTTGTAACCTCGAGCTAGACCTAGTCCGGGTCCTATTGTGCATAACTGGAGCAAATTCCTCTGAATCATGGTCGGATGTACAACTCTTCCCGCTTGAGGGTCGATTAAGATACATATCTTGCCTGGGACCATGCTGGGCACTGTGTAGAAGACCGGAATCATTCTGGAAGGGCACTTCGAAGCCGACGTGTCGTGGGGATGGTTGTTGATGAGCGGATGATGGCATTCGAGTGCTAGATACTCGCGACCGAGAGCGAGATCTGGACGTGCGGCGATGCTCTCGTTTTAGGTTTGCGACAACACGGTCTTGATGTTGAGATTCGCGGATCTTATCAGCCGCGACCGCTTTCTCCTGAGGAGATAAGGGATTGACGACAGGCACAGGTGCTATGTCGACATCTGGAGACGAATCATCAATGTCAAAGTGATCATCCTCTTCGTCCGAAATTTCATCCTGCTCTTCGTCAGAATTTTCATCAACTTTCGGACACAAAGCTTCATCGAGACCACTGTTGATGGGTTGTTGACGCTTCTTGTATTTCTTTGGTTTCGACGGATTCTCTTCTACTACGACAAAAGATTTCTGACGCTCGCGTTCATTCCATTTCAAGGTCCGGGAGATTGCGTGAAACCAATCTGAGGACTGGTTCTCTGCACAGACAGTTGGGAACGGGTATTTTGACGCAGTGACCTTGATATGATCTCCCTCTAGTCATCAGCATCAGCATCATCAGAAGGTGCAAGTGTACAAATAGCTCACGCTTCAATTCGACTCGTCCGCGTCCATCAAAAGATGCCCACGCTGTACTTCTTGAATTGTAAGGGACGCATATGCGGAGTTCCATGCTGTCAGGCAGGAGCATGGGACGAAATGATAATGTATGGGGACAAATAGGGGTGATTAATATAGCGGGGATCTCTGGGTGAGCGAGAGAACCTCCTGCGGAAAGCTGAGATAGCGGGTGAATTCAGATGACCCGCACGAAATCATAATTGGAACATACGGAATAAGCTGTGGAACCCGTTGGAGTCGAAATTGTTAGCCCGTCTCCTTGAACAGTTGTCATATGATGATCATCACCTGTCCTGGAATTAGTAAAAGTCGACATAAGATTCGATTACAAACTCACCAAATAGTTCAAGAAGGCTCACGTAGGGGCTGGGCCCTCGGTCCACCACAAGGTCATTTAATACCTCAAATTTCTCGACGGGTCTGGTCGTGAAACACATGATTTCTTTGTCCCTGGTAGGCTTTCCCTCAGTGTTAGTGTGGCCTACTGACCATCCACCCTCGACAGCGTCCCAACCGCCTTGTTCTATATTGTTCATCAATATCTCTCCGGTCTCCCCACGCTTTACCGCCTTCCGACCTTTGCTAACTTCGTTTACAACCGTCCGATAAACAGTGCATGTGAAGCGCATGCGAAGATTGACCCGGATGCCATTCTCGATGGCCGAGTCCATGACGGCTTCGTGGTCATTGAAATCAAAATTTGTCAGGAAACCGAGAGATCCGAGGGCAAAAGGGAGCACAGGGGGCACTATACGCTGGAACAACCAGGAGGTGAATAGCACCGTACCATCACCACCAAGCTGCATATAAATATGTGAGGGGTCTTAATCATAGACAAACGAATTACTTACAGTGACGACGAAATCGAATAAATGTGGACTATTGCTGCACATGCTACTTGTCCAGTACCGAAGTTGTCCCTCATCAGATAGAGATTCACTTCCACTACCAGCATTCGAGGAGGTACTAGGCGATGAATTGTTGCTTGATGTTTGACGCCTCGGAAAGGGATCAAACAGCTCTGGATGATCTCGTCGAATGCTTTCAGCGTCAAAACGCTTCGAGTGTCGGAGTTGGCTGTCAACGTACCTATTGAAAGATCAGTTGACACCTGCAAATTCTGCCTCCAAGTCACTTACACAACAAGTCTTCGTTTTGTACTGGGTCGACGTTTAAGCATCAGATATAAAGCGAGTTCACGGGTAAGTTTGATGAGTCGATTATCGCGTGCTTTTGTGATGATAAGAACATTTTGGATATTGGATTGGACACGAGCACGCCCTGAAGCATCATATAAGAGGGGACATGCTGTTCATAGTACTTGCACCATACCTAGCTGCTTGCTCATCTCGCGGACTCCAACTGCAGTCTCTGCGAGTTGTTTTGTCAAACTTCCAACAAACTCATCCTCTTCGACATCACTTTCGCGACTAGACATACGATCAGGCCCGGGCCTACTAGATGCCGAAGCACCATTGGATATGTGCAACTTTGCGGAAGCAGAATGTTGAAGGGACTTGGCAACACCCAAGTCGCCTATGATTAGTTGGCCTGCAGCAGATCTAGTTTTCAGCCAATCTGTGAGAGAGGCGCTTTTGTCGAGGTGAGAGTGTACGAAACAGGGAGATTCCATCAGCGTGCGTGATTTGTGCTGGTCTACTGAAGAGGAGTTATCCACATCTTGAGGATCACTGATATTGGCCACTGGGGCTGAGGTGTCAACGGTAATGTCAGGATTCCATTCGGTATCCTGATCTATGTGTAAGGACGTTGGCCTGCTGTTGTGTCGGGGGATCATTTGATTGTGCTCGACACCTGGTGTAACCTGGGGAGTCGAGAAGACTTGGTCTCCATCTGGGGAACTCAGAGTCGGGGATATTACTGTGGACATAACAAGACGGAAGTATAAGCTTTTTGTACAATCAGGTGCGAGTGCTCCAGAGACGACCGATATATACAAATCAGCAAAATCAGCACACCTTGAAATGGAATAAGTCGTGGGGAATCGAAAGCCGGAATATGTTCGATCTGAGTCAACTCTCCCTCAGATTTGTTTCAACACTCTGATTTCGCATCTGATATACGCCGGTCATTGACAGTTGCTGTGATGGCCATCAGCATTCAAGCTCAAGAGTTTGATTCGTTCGTTGCCCTGACCTTGGCAAGAGCGTAGAAGACAGGTTACAAAACGGTACGCTACTGACTACACCCGAGTTGAAGGCTTTGGATTCATTCGTTACTCTAGATGCCGGGCATGATATCCGGTCACGTGGACCTCAATGTCCTAGCTCAACCCCGAATCCATCTTGGGTCTGAGCATGTCGCTGAACAAGACTTATGACCATTCATGACGGTATCTCTGCAGAATGGACAGTATCGCGTATTATGCGTCTCCTCCGCCCTCTCAAGAACAAATGCTCTGCCCTCTCATCTTACATAAAGGAACATCCAGCTGACTTTCCCTTTGGAGGACAACATTTGGGAGAAGATCAGGGACTTTTGCCATTGGAGAATCCTTCCAAAATTGGCGTTCGAATCCATTTCAACCGGGATACCGTTCAATCTTTTGAGCTCTCAAAGAGAGTCTATGCCGTCCGCGACTGCTTTCACGACCTCTTGTCCAAGGAAAACTCTGCTATCGGTTCTATGCTATCCCTCGTTGATCTATGCTCCGTTATACTTGGCGCTCAGATACCTCGCGAGGAAAGTCTATTTGCAACAAGTGATACCCCTGACACAGTAGAAATGTTGTATGAAGAAATTCCCCCGATATATCGCTTGTTAGTGCTTAGATCACCCTCATGTTTCAAATCTATCTCATCGTGTCCCTTGTAGTCGAACGCTAACGATGCATGCATTGCACATAATACTGGAAACCTGTCCTCAGAATGGCTCTCTATACCTTGCCCTATTAAATGTCACATTGGATCATCGACTCTACCATGAGTCTGAGGCACTTCTTGATGCAATTCTAGATTACGCCTTTGAAACATCGTCGAGGTCGAGTAATTCGCTACGCATTTCCAATCATAGGAGATTCCTTGTGGATTTATACTCCAGTTGGACCACGCGATTCCCCTCATCTACTTTTGTTCGATTGACGACTTCAGCTCTTCGGAGAGCATCTTCAGATAATGTATGGACCTCCAAGGCGATCAGGCGCCTCGTCCGTAAATTTGTCCGATACGACCATGCTGCCCTGTCCATTATCATCACAACTAGCCTCTCTGAGGTCATCTCCACGCACAGAAGTGGGTCCAAACCTACCGATGGTCTGGATCAACAACTCAGAGACTGGCTATACTTCTGTGTTGAAATCTGCACGCCTTCAGCTTCCTTGGTACACGAAGGATTGCTATTAATCCAGAACCAGGAATTGCTCGACACCGTTATTGATTGTCATCGTTCCTGTTTGTACCAAACGGAGGCAGAGGGTTGCGACGGAAACTTATCAATGTCTGCCCATGGTAATGCTGTTGTTTGCCTTTATAGTCTCTGGCTTGCCGGCGGATCTCGCCCATCAAGTTCAGACGATTATCTACATATTCAAGTCCAGCAGTACCGTCCCTCGCTTTCGACATTTGCCCCTTTATGCAGTCACCTGCTCCGCACGAAGTCTCTTAGCGAGTGCCGAGATATTCTCGCCGTGTTATCGTCAATCTTCGAGAGTCACAATCTTCCTTGGCTCATTGCATCACTTTTGGCTTGCATATTTTCTCACATCGAAAAAGGGGAAATAGAACAACTACACGTTGATGGAACTGGGATGGGTTCTGTTAGAGACTTCAAATCATGGTTGGCTGACTACGTGGATAAGGTCAAGAAGGAATCGGTCACATCACATCACAATGGATTATCTACGGATGAAGCATCTGAAATTGACGACCAAAATCTTGATTCCGTGAGTGACTGGTGCTGGGAACCTTCTGTTGAGTGCTGGTCACAAAGGAATGCACGAGTCCAGAGTGGTTTTCCGGCAACACCAAAACGCAGGAAGATATCCCACCCACCATCCCACAAACCTGTTCTATCCAAATCCTTTCGTTGCTCTGTGACCAGCGCGAGTGAAAACTCTGCTGGTGAAGATAACTTTTTATGTTTCTTGACGCGGAGTCCAGGTGAATCGGATGAGTCATTTGGGAATACTGCCAATACCTGTGAAAAACCAGTACCCTTCATTTCTCTTCTGAGCAATGCTTTGTCTAGCCGTACGAGCCTTCGCATTGAACACCAGAAGGCGATACAAGATGATCTTGCCGACGACAGGAATGCTTCTGTGGAAGAAATGGATTGGAATAGTGATGATAGTGATACAGACAGTCATGATGCAGATATTGATCATGCTGAGTCAGAGGACCTTCTGGATCTGTTCAAAATTTCAGGGGCATCTCCCTTCTAAACCTGTCTTCAATACATAAAGACTCACATTTCCAAACGGGTATGGTAGTGGAGATTAATAACCACATATTCTTGGGTAAAATGGCAGTTCGAAAAAAGACTAGATATCAGAATGCAAATTGATCCGACAATTTTTGTATAATGCGAATATCTTATTAAATATATGGTTCGAGTACTACAAAGCAGATGATTTGCGGGCATCTTGCTGAACACTTATTGGAACTGCATGCTAATTCAGAGTTATTGATAATCAAAATGATTACGTAATCAATTAGTAATGGGAGTTTGCTCTCGTTAATATTACTGTGAGCGTGTATATGTCTAAATCAAAGGACCAGAAAGCTTTGTCGTTGGCTGATACTTCACACGATCTTGCGTTGTTGATGGCATTAGACATTAATTTAGATGTGCTAGGCCTAAGCACACCAGTCGAGAATACACAGCAATCCAGCGAAAACAAGACGACCGAAGCGTCTCTAGAGAACTCTTACGATTATGTTCAGTCAGCAAGGAGAATTATGCAGCTGCATGACAGGGGAGATGTTGATGTGCAAGGCCGACGCATTGACAGCATTCGAGAGCAGCTGTCGAATGTCGAGGATGGTCTTACAGAGGTGTGAGACTTGTGTTTGTGCGTGTTCGAGCACTGGATGTGAGTTTAATCTTGTCCATGGCGAATCTGCAGTTTGAACCCTCAGTGACGAAATTTTAGCTTGAAATTTTAGTTGGGGTTACTGTGTACCAGCACATTTAGCCTTGAATGCATGTGTTAGTTCCATGATAAACCTCTGTGCTTCTGACCTAGTCATCCTCAAGGGATTGTGCTTCCTATATCTGAGACTGGACTCTCTGGCCTGCTTCTGGCCCTCTTCTGGCAAATTCATCATTACTATATGTCCTCACAAATCATGGTAGACCCAATTAAGGCCGAAACAGTATTCCTAGTGATTTAGCTCAAAGTTTGATCAAGCTTCACTTGAGTTCAGGATAACTAAGGAACTTAGATACTATATAAGAACTTAGATACTATATAAGAAAATAAAAGAAATAGTTGGAAGACTGGTTGAAAGACCTTTGGAAAAAACTACAGAATATGACTGAGCATCATGTGATAAATTCTTGAAAAAAGACCTTCGGAAATTATATATATAGCTCCCTTTACCACGTAGGAAATCATCTTGGGTGAACAAACAATCCATGATACTTCTAGACTTACATATGGCTTTGGCTAATAGATAGTGATGTCTTACTATTGTTAGGAAATAGAACTGAAACATAAGAATTAATAATAGACACGACACGATTATTCCAACAGTCAAAACTAACTATAGTAGGTAGACAAGGTAGGGAAGGATGAGTCAGAAAATAGAAAATATGACTTGGAAATATGGTGGCATTTGTGGAGTTTTTTCCCATAGCCCCATTATATCATCTCCTCTGAAGGACTATCCAGGCAACTGACAGCTGGAAGAGTCAAGGAAACCATGAGGTTGGAATTGAAGGAGTATCTTGATCATATCCCACAGGGACTGTGGTTATATAAATGGATAGCAGGTTTGATTTCAAAAATATCATTTCTCTGATTTGAAAACAAGCCATGCTGTTTTCAATACCCACAGGTGCTATAATTATGTTGCATTCATGCAGACATCATCATTTGATGCCTGTCGCTAGTGTGCTGTGTACGGCATGGGAATGAATGGAACAGGCCATCGACACTCGCATAGCGAGAGCTGAGAGGTTCAATACCTCATTCAAGAGCACCTTGTGATGGAAATCTCGCAATTCCCTTATCTCAAATTAATACCATTCTTTCAGGTTTAGTGGCATCTGAATAGGACGACCTCGTGTAGGTTGTTCCCGGCCTTATGAAGGATCGCTATCTGTACCTTCGCGAATACAAGGGGCCAAGGAAAGGGGGGACTAACTAGCTCGTGGAAAACACGCGTCTTGATGAACACGAGGATAGAAGAACAAACGTCATTTGGCCAGGCGAAGCCAAAGATGGCTTATCGCTTCTTTGACAGTTGAATCGTTCCACGTGACACTCGACTAAAGCAAAGTTTTACGGAACAACTCTTGGTTCTCTCCTCCATCTGAGGCCCGTCAGTCTCTCTGCCATGGTGACGACGATCGACCTCGTCATCCCTCGGGGCACTGTTGACCCTTCGTTCATCCTGAGGGTCCTCTCCCCCTTTCTTGCCTTGGTTACGACCATATCCTTACTGTTCCAGCAGCCCCAGCCTGTTAGGTCTCCTTCAGTCATCACCTCAGTCGTTATTGCAAACTTTATACCTCGCAGAGCTTCTATCCTCTCTTTGTTATCCCTCGTTTCCATTTCGTATTTTCTCGATGGGATAACGTTCGTGGTATCCACCATTCTTGACAAAGTATGGCCCCGACATACTGGGATTGAAATCAACACCGTCATTGGTGTTGCCGCCTTTGCCGGATTAGCTGCACTAGGTGCTTGGAAGGATGTTAGCGGTGCCAAAGTATGGACTCTGCAACGAATCAAGGTCGTAGTGACGTTGGCATTGCTGTTGGATGCGAGTTTGGTTGTGCTGATTGGTCTCAAGATCCGGGATGAACGTAACGGTAATTCATTTTGCAATCGTCTAACGTATCTTGGTTGATTGCGTCCCAGGCATCCCCCATACACCTGATTCATCGATTTCACTACAGGAGTTACTTCATTTTGCCTTCCCGGCCTTCCGTGTTTTGCTTTTGACCTTTTTGCTTGCCGCTTTGTCGTCCCCGCGTATTGTTTACACATCCATCGGAACAGAAGAAAACAATAGTTTACAGGCTACAGACAGCACTTTCCTTTTACCTGCTGATACGAGCAGACGTTTGTCAAACAGTTTGTCAAACACTGGTTCTCAAATTGTGTTTCCAAAGGCCAACAAATATGGAACGTTTCGCGACCCTCGTTCCAATCTTTATTCTTCTGCTCCTGCCACTAGGGCAACTACACCCACTCCATCCATTGGGACTGACAAAGTAGGTCTTTTTTGATGACCTTGTACCCTCTGGGTCTTAACATGCAACAGCTTGAGGCTAAACCTGAAATATCTCTCGAGCCAGGTTGGTCTGAGATTTGGTGCCGCTTAAAGCGGATAACACCATACCTCTGGCCATCTAAGAGCAGGCATCTGCAGTTTTTGGCGGTAAGTCATACCATATTGTCTATGTACTGTTCCTGCTCATCTTTCTTGAGACAACTTGTCTTCTCGTTCTCCTAGTAGAGCGTGTTGTGAACGTTGGCGTTCCGTTCATCCTTGCAAAACTGGTGGATATCCTTGAGGGACGCTCATCATGGTCTGTATGGGGATGTCTGCTCGGTTACGTCGGTTTGCGATTTTTGCAAGGTAGCGGTGGGTTGGCTGCTATTCGGGATGTGAGTCCGGTCTGGTTTTTGCTTGCTCATGCCCAATTTGATGGTGTATAGTCTCTTTGGGCGCCTGTCATGCAGTATTCAGATAGGGGTATGTTATACCTGCTCTTTGACGCCTTTTACCCATGAGTTCCACAGAGATGTCCCAACTCTCATTTGATCACATATTGAATTTGTCATTCTCTTGGCATACTCAACGAAAGACTGGAGAAGTTTTGCGAGTATTGGACCGTGGTGCTGCTATCAATCACACTTTCGAAGTATGTGCGAGTTCATGTTGTTTAGGTGGAGAGTCACTTACATCCTTTCCAGTTAATCCTCTTCAACATCATTCCAACGTTTGTTGACATCATTGTTGCTCTGGTTCTTTTTTGTATTATTTTCGATTGGCAACTAGCAATGGTGGTCTTTCTTGTGATGTTTGCTTATGGTCAGCAACCATTTACTCTATTATGAATATCTACTCATTTGATTTGGTTTCAGTTGTTGCCAGTGTTGCTCTAACCAGATATAGAACTCGTGTTAGGCGCCAGATGAATGAACGTGATGTGGTAGGTCCTCCGTCATTACATGTGCCAAGGTCTCATCAAGTTCAGGTTACGCGTGGCATTCACACCGATTGCCTTCTCAACTATGAGACAGTCAAATATTTCAGTGGTGAAGAGCACGAGGGCGACCGATATCGAGCTGCCATTCGCGAATATCAAGGACTCGAATATAAGGTCATCAGTGCGTAATTGAATTGAATTTTGTGAAACCTCTTTTTAATCTCTCCTTCAGTCTCACTCAATTTGCTGAATCTCGTCCAAAACTTTATAGTCACTCTTGGCCTCCTTATTGGATCTCTCTTAGTCGCCGTTCGTAGTACACAACGGCCAGATCATGGGTCACGAGATTTTGTCTTGTTCATCACATATCTGACGCAGGTGATCGTGTTTCCGTTTTCTGATTATTCAGACATATTGATCTTTTGAAGCTTTACGGACCTCTGAATCAATTGGGCTACATCTATCGATCTGTCAATCAATCGTTGGTGGACACCGAACGTCTACTTGCATTATTGAACGAACCCACAGAAGTCAATGATAAACCAAACGCTCCTGACCTTCTTGTCTCCGACGGCGAAATTGAATTTGGTATGTGTTGACCTTAGCTTGAAAGTATTGTTGCTATAATGTTTAGTAGAAAATGTCAGCTTCTCTTATGATCGCCGTACTACAGCTCTCCATGGTGTATCGTTCAAAGTTCCAAAGGGATCTTCAGTCGCTCTAGTGGGAGAGTCTGGAGCGGGGAAGTCAACGATTCTTCGGTTGTTGTATCGATTCTATGATTTGGGTGAGGGTGAAGGACGCATCCTCATTGATGGCCAGGATATCAGGTATGAGACTTTTACCTGCCAATCATCTGATGCTAATAAATGTTCAGAGATGTCACTCAGAAAAGTCTTCGTCGCGCGATTGGCGTTGTCCCACAAGATTCGATTCTCTTCAATTCCACTATAGCTTATAACATTGGGTGTGTTGATGTTCGTTTCACTCAGTTTGTTGTTTTTCATAGTTTTTCTTTCAGATATGGGAAATTTAACTCAACACCTGAGGAAATTGAAGAGGCTACTAAATCCGCTCAAATGCATGATCGTGTCATGTCTTTCCCTGACGGTGCGTGTGTGTGGTGTATGTGCTCTTTCTCTGATTCATCATGATTGACCAGGCTACAATACCAAAGTTGGCGAACGTGGAGTTCGTTTGAGTGGGGGCGAGAAACAGCGTGTAGCGATTGCGAGAACTCTACTGAAAAACCCTCCTATCCTTTTGTTAGATGAAGCCACGAGGTAAACGCCTTATAATCAGAAAGGAACCAAATATTAATGCCATCATACAGTGCTCTGGATACTTCGACAGAGAAGGACATACAAAAGGCCCTTCAGAATCTAGTCCAAGGTCGTTCCTCACTTTCGATTGCACATCGGCTGTCGGTAGGTTATTCGATTTTGATGTGTTATTGAATTTTGTACTGAAATTAAGAAGACTATCGCCTCTGCTGATCTGTAAGCATTGAATTAAAGTATACTGCGTTATTGTTTGTCTGACATAGCTTTGCAGCATCTTGGTCTTGAAAGATGGTCAAATTATTGAACAGGGCAACTTCAAGGAACTTTTGGCTTCGGATGGTGTCTTCGCCTCTATGTGGGCTGACCAAGTCTCCGCAACGGAGGATCCGGCAATTTCTTTAGCTGTTGATGGTATTGATAAGAACGTCCCTGTTATCGTCGAGCATGAACAAGTAGATGTCGACGAACGGGCCACTCCAGAGGATCTTATTGTCCCTCCCAACGAGGGTTACGTTGTTTCTACTCCCGAGCAACTATCAACTCCTAATCTCTCTGTCTCCGAACATAAGGAGATATCATCAGATCCTCCTTCCAACACGGTCGCCTTCCCTACAAGTCCTGCTCAAGATGACATGGAAGAGGGAAGAGGCGCCGAGCCTCAATCAATATCAAAGGTAGCTGCTGTCGAAGATACTCCCCAGCCACTCGTCTTTCCCTCTTCAGAACCACCTGAGCCTCAGAATAACGAGATCAAACCTACTCCGGCCGTCACCTTCGGTTCCGACGTTAATCCTTCTCGTGCTGACACCCCAGATCAGGACTCTGAGCCGAAGCGCAAGCGTATATCGTCTCAAAACCTCCAGCGTTTAGCCCGTCGGATTTCCACATCTGCCAAACGACAGAGTTCTTCGATGATCCCTAGCATTTCTGGCCTTAAGCGTGACTCTCCCAGAGTCTCTGTGGATGAAAGCAGTCGGGACACGGACAGCGGTACGGGAAGCTTGAAGGCAGATGACAAAGGCAAGAAGAAGAAGGATAAAAAAGACAAGACCCGGAAGGGTACATCTTAAATGACTCGAATGATATTATGCCTGCCTAACGCTTTTCACGATATTCATGATTCCTTTGACCTACTGTTTTACACTAGTATATTTTGATACTACTCGTTTTCGTTCTATCTCCTCGTGCCGTTGTTGCTTTTTGTTGCCGTCACTGTCATAACCAGCGCCAATCGTACTCATGGGCACTCAATTCAACTCCGAAGATCACATGGAGCCTTCTTGAGGCATTTGCCGTGCTTCTGGAATTCAAGTGGTTGGAGGATGACTTGTTGATTATAGAAAGAATGTTAGAACATTCTGTTGAGAAGTTCAAGTGGGATGTTGATTTCGGGGTTAGTGTGGCTGAGGTAACTCGCGGAGTATGAATTCCAGAGCTGGTGATATATAAGATGGACAAAAAATTTAGGCGCTATCGGAACTCCTTCCTTTACACCCATCTGGTGGTTTGGCTTCGTGTTATTGAAGACTCGTGCTTTCAAGTTACAATTGTAAAGACTTGCCCCCATGTCTGCTAAGATATATATTGGGTCAGTCTGCGTGTTTGTGCCGGTTGTTGCTATCGCTTCTCCTGAGGGGGGGAGTGAAGACTAATGTATCGTTTACGACGCTGTGTAGAAATTTGAGTTGGAGTTCAACGGATGATACCTTACGAGAGGCTAGTCTCACAGTTTGAACACATTAGTGTCTTTTAGGGGGTGTTGCAGACTCTTTAACTTGATTATTTTGATTTTTCAGGCGTTTTCACCGTATGGCCAGGTTTTGGATGTGCGCTCTTCATGTTTTCTTGGACGCACATTTGATATGCGTCCCCTTAAGTTTCTGGTTTGAGCTGATTTGTGTTTAGTGTATCGTTATGCGAGATCGTGATACCGGTCGTTCTCGTGGGTTTGGGTTCGTGACATACGGCAGTTCACAGGAAGCTGATGCAGCTATAAACGGTATGAATGAGAAAGAGTTAGATGGTCGAATGATCAAGGTTAACGTGGCCAATGCTCGTGCCTGTAAGTCTGGTGTTGTGTGTGTTGTCTGCATTCGGCTTATCCGCGCACAGCGGGAGGCGGAGGTGGTGGAGGATATGGAGGTGGAGGATACGGTGGAGGATACAATGGTAGCGGTGGTGGTGGAGGGGGTGGTAGCTATCAGCAAAGTTATGGCGGAGGATATGGTGGAGGAGGATATGGCGGAGGTAGTTACCAAGCCCCTGGAGGTGGATATGGAGGTGGAGGGTACTAAGGTTTACTAGCTGCTGCCTTTGTGTGGTTCTTGAAAAGCACTAACATGGTCTGCATCAGGAAAACATTATGGCTTGGGCCGGGAACGTTATAGTTATTGTGCTCATCAAGGTTTCCTTTCTATGCTTTCTTCTCGAAAAAACGGACAGATCAGTGATCGATATTTTCTCGGTTCATTTCTGCTCAACATATAGTTGTATAATAGTCTCTGTCTGAAGCCAATTATGTGTGTGTGTAGATCCGTATCCTTTTTGCAATTGCTTTGGGTTTTGAAGTCGAGTGTTCCGTCAGATCGAGCTGCATAAAAGGTAATAGATATTTAACGTACACGTGGAGTACCAAAAGTAGAAATAATCCTCCAACGAATTTCACGCACTTATATTCCCCACACCTCTACCATCACTTGTTTCGAATTTCATTCTTTGATTACAATTCTACCACTATGGCAGGTGCTGGCCACTCAGGACCATCGCGCTTGGGTCGACCGGCAGCCAATCGACCTGCCAAAGTGCCGAGACCACCAAATGCGTGGATTCTCTACCGTTCGGACAAGGTTCGTGAGCTTCCGCCCCTCGCACCTGGGGAACAGCGACGAGCTCAAGGTGAAGTGTCGAAGATTATCTCTGCCATGTGGGCGCAGGAGTCGGATGAGACGCGTCAAGAATATGAAAAACGCGCTGAAGCAGCTAAGATTGAACATGCTCTGAAGTATCCTAATTATCGGTATAAACCGTTGACCAAAGAGGAAAAGCGTGCTCAGAAGAAGCTGGAACGAGACCAGCGATTGGCGCAACGTCGGAAAGGGCGAAAGTCCGATCCTGGTCTTGATCTCTCATCTCCTCCTCCTGATGCTCTCCCTGCTGCTCCTACTCCAGCACCGGTTCCACAGTACTACACATCAGCCACAATGCCTATGAATGCTTCGGAATTTGGACATGGATCTATTTCACCCCTTCCTTCCTCTGTGACGACCCCGCTTGAACCTGCAGGACCAACGCCACCTGTATCAGCGGCGGGATCTCCAAGCGATCCCAACCCATCACCGGCTCCTTCGACCTGTATGGACGAGGTGCAAAGCCCGCCGAATATGATGGATTTTGATTTTCCCTCAGTGAGTCAATCGAAGAGTATGACACCTGTAACGCCTTCGTCGGCCATTTCGACCCCGGCTGTAAGCACACCGCTGTTCCCAGCGTTTAATTCTCCTGCGTTTGCTAGTGGACAAGAGTGGGGCAACGCTTCGGAACCGTTTATCCCTGCTCCGACGTCGTCCAGCGTGTGGCAAGACATGAATTTCCATCAACAGCAACAGCAACAACAACAATTTGAGCCTTCAGGAGGACAATACATGGCGACTGAAGCCATGCCCCATGTTGGTTGTTTGTCTGATCCTCTGATGGTGTGTTCTGATATAAGGTTGACAGGAGAATGTGTCTTTCAGCCTCGAGCCTGTTCATTTGACGAATGTTCTTGTGGGAGGTATGGACCCATTGCTCTGCATGTTCAGGATGTGCTTGGGTGGCGTCGACGCCGGTCGGCTATTGACTGATCCAGCTGGGGTGATAGACATGAATGGTGCGTTTTCTGAGATGTGCAGTGACGAGTCTGGGTTAGGAGTCGGGTTGGCTTCGCTCAGAGTGGACGACCTGCCGACTGTGGCCGTTGAGGAGAATGTGATACTGCATTCGTACGGCGATGCTAGTGTCGTGCATGGAAACGGGTATGAAGGGTCTGGGTTGAACATGGGATGCAATCCAGAAGACTTTTTTGATTTTGGCGCTCCGTCTATAACTACTGACGAGCGCTTGACCGCGCGTGAGGAACGGTATGTGCCACCTACAGGAGCCGGGAAGTCATGGATGCGTCGAGTGGGTGGGCAGTGGATGAAGACACGACCGCAATGAACTGCAACTGCTTTCTACTGTACGATATCTGCAAATCTGTTAGCTGCCTTGCTGTGCTTGCTTTGAGAGTATGTTTGTGTAGCAGTAATATAATCTGGAAGTTTTGTTTGCAAATCTACTAGCGTGGGAGCCGAGCATTTTAATTCCTTTTCCTCATGGAATCGCTCGCTGTTTCGCTCGCCGACCTCAGTCGCAATGCGCCCGTTGTCTGCACCGACGAGTCCGACGAGTCCCCCGTCCTCCTCCACAGACCCAGACGCAACTACTCTGCTCAGCGCCCAATCATCCCCACAACCCGCTCAAAGTCCCGCCCGAGGCTCTCCATGTCCTCCATCGACGACTTCAGGTTTGGTCCAACCCTCGGCGAGGGCTCCTACTCGACCGTCCGTCTCTCTGCGACCCACTCGGCACTGACTGACTCCTTGTCCAGGTGCAGAAGGCGACGCATATCATCACCGGCCAACCCTACGCAATAAAGATTCTCGAAAAGTCCCATCTCGTCCGCAACAACAAGATGCACACCGCCATTGCTGAGCGCAACGCTCTTGCCGCTCTCGGAACCGGCCATCCCGGCGTCGTGCGTCTCCACTCAACCTTCCAGGACGAATGGTGCCTCTGTACGTCTTTCCGCCATCCCCCAACTCCCTCCTTCATGTTGCTGTCAGATTTCGTTCTCGACTTTGCCAGAAACGGCGAGATGAAGACCATCCTCAACAGGCTCGGCTCCCTTTCTCTCCCGTCTGCCCGCTACTATGCCGCTCAGCTCGTCGACACCATCGACTATATGCACACCAAAGGCGTCATTCATCGGTAATCCTCGTCCTTCTCCCTCCATCTGTCAACATAACTCTTGGCTCTGACAGTGATCTCAAGCCCGAAAATCTCTTGCTAGATGACAACAACCGCACAAAGATCTGCGACTTTGGCACCGGCAAGGTCCTTGAAGCAGGAGGTCCGCTCTCTTGACATCACTCCCCCTCTCACAATGCTCATCGAGCTTCTAGTTGACAGAGCACAGACCTGGGTGGGAACCGCACAATACATCGCTCCTGAGCTTCTCGAAGCCAAAGAAACAAGCAAGAGGCGTGTCATTCTACTCCTGGCAGCACTCTCCTGTCCTGATTTTCACCCAGTTCAGACTTTTGGGCACTAGGTTGCATCATCTACCAGTTTATCGCCGGTCGCTTTGCTTTCCAGGGTTTGTCTGACTTTTTGACCTGGCAAAAAATCAAGAAACTCGAGTACAGTTTTCCAGAGGAATTTGATGAAGAGGCAAAGGATCTCATACAAAGGTTACTAGTATGTCCACTTCTCTACAACCCCTTGGTGGTACTCCAATTCTCCAGGTACGCGAACCAACCGAACGCCTCGGTGTCGGAAGTCCGGGCTCCGAAAACGACATGGACACATTGAAACACCATCCATTCTTCAAGCCTATCAATTGGGAAAAATTATGGACTGATCCGGTGCCACCGCTCGAAGCTGGTTTGTTCAAGAAGGAACATCTTCCTCCACCGAGTAGCGATTCAACAATCTGGGATGATGTCGAAGCCGCCTGGGATGGTATCATGGCTGAGGACGAAATGGCTTGGGCGTCGGACACAGAAGGCCCCGAATGCCCAGTTCCTGTCAATGGCCATTTGATAGCGCAAATTCGAGACAACGAGCTTCTAGGACCTACTGACATTCCTCCAAGTTTCCAATCGCGAAGAAGTACGGGATCGACAATACAAGATGTACAGGAAATCAAACAGCAATTAGCTAGGGAACACACAGGAAAGGAAAGCCCATCCGCTGTGGATCATTCACCTGCCACCGAGACATCATCTTCAGAAGATCGTAACGTTATTGCCGTCCCTCCCGCTACCTTGCCTGTGTTGAGAGTGTCGTTCTCACCGACAACGACACAACCTGTATCATCAATTCAAGATCCGCAAGAAAGTGAGAGGGGAAGAAATTCTGCACTGTCTCCAAAACAAGGCCATGGACTACCCTCTGAACTGGATCTGTGAGTCCTGAACCAACATGCCAGGCATCTATTTCTCATTCCTCTCTAGAGCAGATAATCTCAAGCTACCTCACGGAGAATCTATTGTCTTTCATTCGCCTGTTGAGGAGTATACCATGCGACGGCGAACAAGCAAGCTAATTTCTCTTGTCTCCCAAGGCAAGACCAAGTCCCGCCAACTTGTTCTCACTAGCAAGCGTCTGCTTTGCTTAAAGGAACGACAGAAGGGTTTGTCTGTCAAGTTTGAACTCTCGCTGAAGGCCTCAGGGAAGCCGAAAGAGAAAGGATTCAAGGGTCACATTGTTTCTGTCCAGCGAAAGGGAGAAAAGGAGTTTGCGGTTCTGACGGTCGGTACAACTTGGTTTTTACATGTCTATTTCTGATGTTCATTTTATCCTCTTCAGACTACAAAGATATATAATTTCGCTGCACAGACACCCGATCTATCTCAACAATGGCTCGACAAGCTCAACGAGGCCTTGGTATCACACGAGTGTATACCATCCCAGACACGGACTTTACTATGATCGTTAATGGTGTTCGTCGATCCTCCTATAATTTTATTTTTCCTTGTTTTGGGGCTTTTAATTGGTTTTAATCAGATGCTCGATTTCTGTAATCTTAACACATGAGCGTCCTTATGGTAGTACTGTTTATTTATCCTATTAGACGCAATGTTCCCACATCCAGACAATATAAATTTCTAAACAAAGATTGTTTTCACAAGATCAACCAGGAGGAAGCAAACTGGCGTCTACAACACCTCCTTGATCATCAGCAAACGACGCTTCTTCTTCTTCCTCCATCGTGACAATAGGTGTCCTAGGCATCGCCATCAAACCTAAAGGAAGGATCGTGAGCTTTTTTTCCCCCAATCCATGCATTTTCTTTACCAGTCCGAGCAGATTCAAGAATTCCAAACGGTTTCAACAAACTCAGGAAAGCCTCCACTCTTGGCGTTTTGGCGGTCAACTCTACAATCACGCTATTTTCAGCGATATCCACGACTTTGGCTCCAAACTCTTTGGAAAGAAATGACACCGATTGGAGATGTTGGTGTTTGAGGCGGAGTGCTTCGGAGGGTGTGATGGAGGGTAATGGATGTTCTTGATGGTCCTTTGTCACTGTCGTCGTCGTCGTAGGATGACTGCCAGGAGCAAAAGAGGAATCAACGAGGGCGGCTTCACGCTCGAGTTTGGATGCTTCGGCTTTACGAGGGTCGTGAGAAGGACCACCGACAAGCTGTTCTTCCAAATATTCCGGGCCTAGAATGGATACCTTGACAAGGACAAGTTCGCGTTGTATCGTGTTCGTCTCGGTATAATCCAAGACAGCCCATACAGGGACCTATACACACACATACAAAAAAAAACAGCATTGATATCGAGGTGGATTCGCTTAAGATACAGATCAACGTACGAGATCTTCGAGTTGCCGTCTGGCTTGTTCTACAACACCGTCTTGTCCACTCAAAACGATACACATACGGGAGAGATCTCGGATTTCGGTGCGACAGACGACAAGAGAGTCGATATTGAAACCTCTTCCTGCGAGGATACCCGACACGCGCGAGAGGACACCAGGTTCGTTCTGGACTAGGCAGTTTAGAATGTGTCTATGAAAACACAGTTCCTTGCGGTCAATGATGCAGTTACACGTGTTGGTGACACTTACTTTTTGAAAGGCTGTAAACTTGGCGGTGGGGTATTGTAAAGAATGTTGGTGACAGCTTCCTCAGCACTACGTGTTCTTGGAAGATCCATTGCGGGTAATGGAGGTGGCCGTATCTTATGTGATCGTTTGTAGTCGAGCGCAGAAGTCGAATCATCAATCGGCTTGGGTGGTTGGGGTGGTTTTATCGCGTCATTCTGCTGGAACACTCGGGCAGTCCTGGAAAAAGCACGTATTGAATATGTACGGGAGGCCTGACGGATACCACTAGCAAGGATAGACATTGGAGCAGAGTTCGGTTAATTTGATTCATGACTCGGTACAGATTTCTGCCATCAACGCTTATGTAATCATTCCTTGTCGTAGTACTGCACGAGCTAGCTGCACGTACTCTGCAGCTTCGGCCGTATACTTTCCCTCAGCTCCTGCCACTTTTTCCCAATGCGATATCCCTGTGTCAACCAGATTAAACACCTCCGTCTCCGAATGTTTGTCAATCCACTGGACATACTCGGCCTCCTGCCACCCGTGTAAATTATGAGGAAGAGGGATCGGAGATCTTACGAGGATATGGTGCAGTACAATGAGTACGGGTAATCCTGCTGTATACTTAGAGGATGTCAACTGGTTGTTCTCTAGGAATAGGAGCGGTCTGTAGATTCGAATCATCAAACTGGATCAATGTTCTGGAAGAAGCACATACCGCATTGCACGCAACGACTTGTACTCACTCCCAATGGTTTCTAGACCACCTGTGTTCTTGATGTGCAATGCATCCACAATGAAGGCGTTCAGCGCAAACTCTACATCCGTCATATCACTAGTGAGCTGAAGCTTCCCACTTTCTCCTAGAGGCTTCACAATGGATGCATGAAGGAGGAAGGTCTTGATGACATATTTTACTATGGAAGTCATCCTAGGTTTGTAAGAATGTCAATATCAGATTACACAGACTGAACACACACACACCAGATTTTGTTGATGTCACCGACATCATACTTGCCAAGGATCTGAGACTTGAAGAAGCCCAACTTTTCTGTCAATTCCTTAGTGTACAGGCTCGAACAACCTATACCCGCCAGAGGATCCATTGCCTTTGCAAAATCAAGCCGATGCATACTAGCGATGATGATCCCCAGATCTCGACAAATAGCATTCAACATGGGATCCGTCAATCGCTCATATGCTTGATAGAGATTCTGTGAAAAAAAAATAGAAATCGTATCAGATTATCATTCGCTTCTAATACTTCTCTGTCCTGACCTGAATACTCGGTTGCAAAATCCCATACACTGAATCAGAATACTCGTCATTCAATCTTGACAGCTTTAGCCAGGAATGATATAGGAAACTTGCAAGCTGCCCGTTGCTGATCTGTTGTGGAGTCGCCATTGGTCCAATAAATATGAATGCTGCCCTATCTCTAGTCGTCTATGAAGTCAATTAGCATCAATCTCTTATATCAGAAGCTGTATAAGCTCACCAAACTCTCTGCTCTTGATAGCATCATATCGACACTAGACGAGGCCACTTTTGCGATGGCTTTTACAAGCAGAGGATCAAACCGAGCAGCATCTAGTTCATTGGAAACTATACGTGCAATATTTATCCCCTCAGAGGATCCAGGTGGTGCCCTGATACCCCCAGAAAAGGCTTGCCCAACCACTTCATTCAACTTGATCGATGACCGCGACAGATACAAGGACTCTATGTTAGATATAGATCGCAAAATCACGATGGTTTCAGGACTGGTCACACCCAAAGACAGATATCATTAGTAAGACTCAGAGCATATGTATAAAATAAATACCTCTGAAAAGTACTGATATAAACCGTGTCTGTATGCACACCAATCTTTGCAAAAAATTCATGAAATAGGCGTAGTAACCTAGGGTAACCACTGCCAAGAGTGTTTTGAAGGAAGGTTGAACCTGAACAAGCTAGGATGAAAGGATGCCACCACATTATGGATATCCAACCATACCTTTGAGATTGTCACGAACACTTCTTTCCAAATATCGTGATAGGGAGGCCCAAAAAATTGCGCTTGGTTTGTTTTCCAATAACTAGAGTGACAGGAAACTATCAGCACATGAGATGAATAGCCGCAGCATTCACAGGGGCCCGAAGATGACAGGGACAGTCTGACACCAATCGGTGCATCTTACTTTCATTGCCTCATCCAGGAATAATGTCTGAGTAATGGTGTCTTTCTTCATCTTGAGGACCCTCTCAAGAGTATACACCTAAAAGATGCTAATTTAGAACATATGATTTGATCAGAACAAAACTACGATGGTAAATCTCCAGGGATTTGAGATAAATGCCAACAGAAGCCGAATGAAGATAGAATGGAACATGGGCCATACCCGTGTGCAGCAGCTCGTCATTTCTTCGAACATCGACTCCAACCGAACCCAAAGAGCTGTAGTATATTGTGGAACTGTAGCACTGGTTGGCTCAATTCTCACTCGTGAGCGATAAGCCGCAGGTGACAGAAGGGAGGTTGGAGGCGCGCCAGAATCTGATTACGACACGATTCAACAAATTTCAGGATAGTGGGAGGTTGAGAATACCGTTGGCGATGGCATCTTTAGATATCCTTGTCAGATCGAAGGCATTCTGTATACATTCTTCAACCGCTTGTGTCAAATCAGACAACAACCGTTGAACAAGATTCGGGAGCACTCCAAGATTATATGCTGTTTGAAGGGAAGAAGCAAGAAGAGCTTGGTTCTAGACCGTTGGGCAGAGGCACGCATTAGTCGAAGAAATTCATGCTCACCAGTGTTTTCAAACCTGCCCCAACCATATTCTCCATTTCTTTTGTTACCCTTACGCGAGAGCACTGAATGAACGGTTCGTACGCTGAGATAGCATTTATTGACCGCAGTGAAACATCCTGGGTGACTTCTCCATCATCTGATTCTTTCAAACTATCGTAGTCTTCTGGTGGTCGAGTTACTGGAGATTCATCTGGCAATCCTTCAAGCAGGGAGACTGTAATTCCCAGATTACGATAGACATGTGAATGCGACAAATGTGACGCACCGAGCTCAGCAATACTCAAAGCTGCCTTTGCAATCGCTCTCTCCTTCTCATCCTCGGCATCTATGTTTTGTGCTTGTACGGATGTACTTTGACTGTCCATTTGAATAATGGATTTGTCCTCTCCGTCTACTTTGTCGTTCATTTCATTCATCTGAACCTGAAGTCGCCGAGCCAAGACGACGAAACGTGATGCTCGGCGAAGGATATCAGATGCCTGATGGAGTGTATGTAGTCGCGAAATGTGTACTTGTAACGACTCATAAGGCGTGTGTATCTTGGCCTTTAGTCTAAGATATGGTGAGTGTCCCTCTTACAGGTATGGATAACTGGACCCGCACTTATCAGCCGACAGGTCCAGGTCCTTTAGACCCTGTCGGATGGAGATGAGTGATCCACCCAGTTTACTGGCATTGGTAGCTTGCTGTAACAAATCCTCATGATGGGTAGCCACCTAAAATTTTGAAAAACAGGAGCATATGAGAGCCTCTTGAAGACCCACTAAATTTCTGATCTGCTTAGATACATCATCTATACCAAGTGTCAGCTTGGATATCTCGACAGACAGGTCCTCTTTTGCGATTGAGTCTTGTAAAACAGATTTCGTAGAATTGGACGCATGTTTGAGGGCCACTTTCACATCAGATTGAGAAGGGTATGATTCACCAGCCAGGATGGCATTGGCATAGTCGTTAGGATCAAAAGTTGGGCTTGCGAAGACTGAGTAGTCTGATCAAGACATGAGACAAGGACTTTGAGAAAAGCAATGGATAGCGGACCGCTCATGGTACTAACAGTCTGCGCCCGCTGTGATGGACAATTGGAAAGGTGCCCACGGTATGGTTATGACTGCACCCTTTACTATTTTTTGATGCCATTGCAGCGGACATTGCCTCACCCAACCCCGACATGTTTTTCCATAACCTCTGACAATCCGCAGGATTTTCGGTCCACCAAGCTGGAATAGTTATAAACCCCTGAGAGCTATGCAAAAACCCATAGATCGGTGTGCAAAAGACACTACATATCCACTACAAATATTCCGTCTTGGAAAATGTACTCTTTACACTTGAAAATATTGATACAACAACATATAGTATGTGGCAGCTATATATCAAGTCCCCAGTGGCTGATGGCTCGAGACAACTGAAAGCTTTAAAGAAAGGAGGATAGGAGATTCATAGATACAGACCATGTAGTGGTTTGTCGGCATACGTTGTCTAGGAAAGAAAGAGATAGTTGAGTGAAGACAAGATCTGACCCCTTAATCATCAACAACTGCTGCCGAGGCAGACTGATTTTTTTTAAATCAACAATTTGTTACATGGGGCACGATGACAGACCGTAGTAGTACACAGGGTGTCTTTAAATAAGAGGGAATGATAGAGAAGAAGAAGGGGAAAAGAACACTTTGGGAGGTAAGAGAAACCAACTGTAGCAGGTTGACTGTGTATGATGTTGACATGATTATGAGATGTTGTCCGAGAAGCAGAACGCGCAAGAATCAGCTTCTGAGAATGTTAGGTGAGAGTGAGATACGAATCTATAGTCTCCACGAGGCAGACTCATTTCGCATGAAAATCCATTCTCTCAACTATTGAAGAATATACTTATATGGACTTATCTTTTAATTCATCTTTCACATTATATAAGCCATCATACAGTAAAGATCTCCCTGACGCTAGTATACTTAATTGGAAAAAAGTGCAACTTATATACGAGACATCTTTTTTGGCTGTACGACATTTTTATTGATTGGATTTCTCAGTTCCGAAGTAGGGAAAAAATTCCAACACACCTTAAGAAGTTGTGGTCTCTTCGAGGAGCTTGTATTGAGTTGGCTGATGCAATAGCTGCTAAGAACCTATAGCTTCCTGCTATTTCAACAGCATGATGTGAGGATTATTATACAAGATCAGAAGTTCATGATTGTCATCGGCGGCAGTATGGTCAATATACACAGCCATCCAGATTTCTGGGAAGTTATGCCGACCCGAAACAGAGTGGAGCCTGAGTCGGTGGAGATTAGATACCTAATTCATTCGCTTGGCGTACCCTCAATTATTGGTACGGTTCAGAACCGATGTTCAATTTTGGTTGACAAGCATTGTACATACAGTACGAGACTGACTACAGATGAAGCAGAGAGAAACATACAGAGAACACGCTTTCGTGGGGCAGAGGATGACCAAAGTGTCGCCAGAATATGGAAATATTACGTTTTAATTGGGAGGAGTCGGGATGTCTTCAAAAACAGTCAGATCAGGGCGGTCTCTTGAATAGGTTGGTCGATATGTCCAGAATGGAGGCGGAATAGGAATAATGATAAAGGCGAATAAGATAGAGCAGGTGGTACCAGAGCAATGGAGATGGTGAATGATAGACTTGATTTCCTAAAAATTTCAGTCCCATTGTTTTTTAATCGTTGTCGACCATCGATATAGCGCCACATTGTTCGCAGAAACTCCACATGGTGCGTTGTCCATTGGGGCCCGAAGCACAAGCAACACGAAGTTTCGGTATTTGTGAGCAGCCAGTTCTGTAGATGTCAATGGTCATCGACAAGTGACAAAAACGCATATAAGCTTGAGAACTACTGCTCTCTACGCAACGTACGTAAAAATAGACGTACCCATGGTGGCGAAAACCACTGGAGGGTTGAAGAAGACCAGAATGACGATTCGGTGACTGATCCACATAATGTGAGTAACTGTGAGAATTAGGTTTCATACTGCCATCAGTGTTCAAGAACGGCAGCGGATAAATGTCAAAACCAGGATAAGATGCTGGTTGCGCAGGTAAGTGATGACATCCACTGAGATGAACGGTAATTGAAGCATACGCGATTCGAACACGGGAGAGTTGAACGCGTTTGATGACAATGTGCTGACATTGGACGGGAGACGCATATGAGCTACGTCAGGGTACAAAGGCTCTGCCTCAGACATCGCAACATCATCTGATTCAATCTTAATATATGGGAATGGGACAAGTTTCAACTGCTTTTTGGACTGATAGCTAATTAGAGCTCGCCATATATGGCAATAACCAAAGGCTCACAGGGGGAACATCATCGACCTCAACCTCGTATTTTCGTTTGATGGTCATGATTGCGGACGAAGGAATGAGATGGGAGAAATAAAAAGGGAAGAGGAGTTAAAGAGCTGCTATAGAAAACTTATAAAGAGTATTGTTTGCAAATGTTGATTGATTCTCGGTTAAGAAGTTTATTGGTATCCTTGAGCCCATGAAACTGAATGATGTCCCGGCACCAACCATGGCAGCGGAGTCTTCCGATTGGTTGAGACAATGAACCCCAGTTTCAGAGTTATTTATGATAGAGTTCTAAATTAGGAATCTGATTGACCGTAATAGGATAGTCCAATGATCAGCTTGCAACAAAGCAAACGCTCATCACGTGGATAGATTGTGTCTCGTGAGCCGGCAGGTCATGCAGCCTCCACACAACAGTCATGGATCCAGGCAACCTCCGCCTCCCCACCGTGCTCGATCCCCTTCTCTCATACCTTGTGGATGCTCTACCCCCTCATTTATATAGTTTTGTCATCCAATTTTTGTCCCATTGCCTTGCCCTCTTGTCCGCCTTCCTCAATCTTGTCATCGCCCTGCTGTCCAAAAGTCCGGCAGAATGGAACGTACAAACACTCCTACCCCCCTTGATCAGTTTAATCGCTACCTACCTTGCACTAGTGAGCATATATCGGACGACATCATGGCTAATCCGCACTAGTCTCTGGTTTGCAAAGTGGGGGGTTCTGTTTGGCGCCCTTGCCACAACCATTGGTTGGTGCTTGGGTAGCACTCAGACTGGTGGCATTGTGACTTCTGGCTTTGCCTTACACTTCCTTGACTACTTGTCAGACATCATAAAAGGGCTGGACACTGTTGGTAGTAGGCAGGAGATTCACATGGGAGATTCACGGAAATCCACTGGAAGACCCAAGGCTTGGGAATCCTTTTATCGCCATAAAGAATGGCAAGATAATACAAACCTCAATGAGGACGTGGCACAGAATTCAAACCTCGAAAGATTGTTTAGCAGTTTAATGGACGTTGCCAGCCGTACAGTCAGAGAGCCGAATGTGATGGGTGGCAAAAACGGTCATTATGCCGATGAAACAGATCGAACGAGTGGAAGAAATTATCAATCACGCTCAAGGTGACGGGGATGTAGGTCTGTCTTTATCCCATTCACAGGTGGCAAATGATCCGAATGTATACCAGGTATAACCCATACCAAAATCAAGTTGATTAAGTAGATTTACTGGCTTCGGGATTTGTGCGATGATAACTTGGATATTTGACTACAGTTAGCGCGTTGTCAGTCTTGATAATAAATTTCTTAACGTACTGGGCAATCCGTCCTAGTTGACTGAGGCCAGACATTCCAACGAAGAAGTTAACCTTCAGAGAAATTGTCAGCATGGTGCTCCCAAAAGGAAAACGTGTTGCCTACAGCAGCCAGACTATAATTTACTGGAGTAATCACGAGGGAGTATCGAACCCAGATGAACCCTGTAGCAGCCAAAGCTGCGTTTTATGGACGTTTGAATAACAGTTGACTGTCAGCGAGTCACCATCCATACGTACCAAGGTTTTGTGAAACACTGAGTTTATCGGCAGGACGAGTCATATCCTTAAGTCCGGCTCCCACCAAACACCATTTCATCAATGGAGCCCAAAAGAATACAGTTCTGGGTCCTAAAGAAGACAGTACGGACTAGGCGAAACAATCAGGAATAAAACGAGCAAGCCCACCAGCTGGGTGATTCAGGAATGCTTGGAATTTGGAAGCTCCCGCAGATGCTGCCGCTCCTGACATCGCTTTCTTGTCCAAAAATGAAGACAACAGGTGTTGATATAAAGAATTAGGAAGAACTCGACAAAGAACTCGACTCGGTGTACTCGATCAGAATTGGCAAAGTGTGTCACGATACTGTCACATCCCTTTGAATCCAGTCGAATTTTCAAATGCCGGTTAGCTGGAGTGATGACCTTGCCAACTACCTGCATCTTTGCGGATAGCCAAAAAATTAAGGGTGCTTCAGCAAATTATCTTAGTCCATATGGTTAGCAGAGCTGTTCAATAGCCTAAACCCACATACTGGACCCAAAATCCCGGTAAATTATGCTCGCTGTCCCTGAAGCTTTATTGAGAGGCCAACTCCCCTATCGATCTCATCGATAACCAACCCTCGTAATCATATCTACTGATCATCCTGGAGGCAGCACCACAATCCCAGATGGCTCCAATGACTATTGGTTGATGGATTCTCTGATATGATTACCCAAGGCACAGTCAGCGAGGTTGAAATCTGTTATAAAAAGCCGTTTTCTGATCAAAACAAGAGATAACCTTGATATCATGACTCAATACTGGGAGCCCGGAACTGAATACAACTACGGCGATGTTGTTGAGTATCAGGGTTGGTGGATCATCTTTATTTGTCCAAGGTATCGATTTTCATAGGTACTACCTCATCCAGGTGCATACTACAAGATAGTTCAACCCCACCGCTCTCAGGTGAATATTGGTTAATTTGTACTCGACGTTGAGCTGAAGTGTTTTGAGTCCGATTGGACTCCAGACATCACGCCTGCTCTATGGGGCCGGACTCAAAATCCTATTCATAATCAATCAGAGCAGTATGAACAGCAACAGAGCTGGAAACAGCAACAGCAACAGCAACAGCAGCAACAGCAACAGCAGCAACAGCAACCTTCCTGGGACTATGGTAAAGAGGGACAAGGTAAGTGCTCCAGTTTCCAGTCTTGGATTCATTGTATACCCCCGTCTACAGGCTCCCCGCCTCAAGATGAAGGGGAAAATAAGAACTGGTTTGAAGAACACAAGACGGAGCTCAAGGTTTCTTGTATTCTGATCATGATGTTCCATCTGATTTAGTTGGCGACTACATAGGTCGCTGGTGGCTTGGCCCTTGGTCTCGGTGCTCTTGGCGCGGCTGTCATGCACCATGGACACAAGAAAGACGAGGTGATTATCTGGTTCAAGATGTTGAGCGGACGGTCTAAACCTGCCTTCAGAAAGAAGGATTTGAAGCTTGGGCCAGTGCCGCAAGAGCACATGGGAACGAATTTCACCAGTATGGTCCCCGTGGCCCAGCTACTTGGGTCTATAATGAGGGGAAGAATATCCCCCAGAATTCCATCTCAACGGGTGTGGAAAAGGATTGGACCCTGTTTGTCGCTCGCGCGTGGATCGACGTGAGTCCAGATTATTATTCAACCCAATATGAAAGTATCTAAATATCAATGAAAGGGCAACGTTAGTGCGTATCTCCGAGTCTAATCAAGTTCTTTCCAAATATATGAACTTTCTGTCCTGAAACAGCACCTGGAAAGGCCTCAGATGTTTTCAAGAAAGGCGCCGTGATCGGCTACAAGGATAAGGAACACCATGTAAATATCTCAGAATGCACATTCGACCATTTTGCTGATCAGACACAGTTCGATAGATACGAGATTCTCCTTGGGGACATGAGGGCATTGAGATGGGTATCGACCGCAAATCAGATTAACGTGGGCTATCTAGGCGCTACGCCCGTGGAAGGTGGCTACGAGAAGGATCAGACTCCACTTTATATTGTGAAGGCTGAGCATAAGGGTGCCTGGCACCCTGGTAAGGCCAGCATCAATATCAATGGTAGATGAGGTTATTTCTTTGAGGTCACAAACTGATGTGTTTCTAGGAGCCCTTATTCCCTACGATGGTGGTGAAAAACTTGTCAGGGTCAGTCTTCAAATATACTACGACTCAGGGTTCCTGACATTTCAAGATAGGAATACCAAGTCCTCTGCTACGCATAAAGGATCATAAAGGACTCAAGGTATCCGGTTTTCCACCGTCTCCTACCATGTGTAATTAAGAATGCGACGTGATCGAATAGAAAATGCATTCGGAAGTGCGGGACCTGGTCGCTAAGAGAAAACCTCAATCCATTTTACATGGGTCATGTGACTTCCACAATCCACATGAGTGATTAGACCCGGGAATTGTTCCAGATAATTTGTCAAGGAACCTCCTCCGAGCAAGACAGATCAGAATGGTCAAGTAATGATCAAATGCGCCGCAACATGCGCCGCAACCTAGTAGATAACTCATTGACGAGATGTGAGAAACAGGGTAATTTATTTACTCGTTACTCATTAATGGCCAGCACCTTTCTCGAACACAGTTATCGATTCAACCTGCTCGAAGTCATACAGCGACTCTAGTTTGGCATCCTTTTGTAACAAGATCCAACGTTTGATCCAATACGGTAGGAATTTCGTGACCTGATAATGCACATGTTTGTGTGTCGGAACAGCGAATACGTAGTCAAGTTCCTGTACCCGGATGATGCTCAGAAATCAAATTGGAACTGTAAGAGTAAATGAGATTACCTCCAAAGTACGTTGTTTGGTTTCTGGCATGAATAGGAATATCATAATCAGCGCTAATACATTCGTCCCAGCATAGAATCCGAAAGCTATGCGAACACGTCGTTCAATGCTTTCGCTCTAATGAGAAAGGGTGGCGTCGGCTCACCTCCGGTTGCAGTGAAAGCTGCCACCATTCGGGGCCAAGTAAGAGATAATACGGCGGCCCAGCCCAAACAGGTAGCGACGGCCCATGACCTGCCAGAGTTAGAAGATGACTGATTAAAAGACGATAATTATCTTACATGCCCACCTCTCGATGAGTGAGAGGGAAGACCTCGGCAGAATATGTGAACGGAACAGGGCCTTCTCCCGGGGAATAGAAAGCTGGGGACTGATCAGTTGTTGCCGGAGGTCGAAAACTTAGGACTACCTGCGAAAATGAATATAAATAGGGCCACCAGAGGTACTCTTGCAGAGCTGTCGATCGGGATGAAGAAACAGAAGCCGGCAGCTAATAGAGACCAGGCCATGTTTGGGAAAGTGAATAACAATAGATTCCGTCTGCCGAATGTATCAATTGTCTAAGAGGAGCTGTCAGCTCAAATCTATTGCATATTTTTGAGACTTACCCAAACAGCGGGAAAGGCGAAGAGCCAGTTAACGAGTCCAAATCCCCAGGATGCGAGTAACGCGGACTTCACAGAATAGCCAGCGTCTGCGAAGATAGATGAAGAATAGAATGCAATGATATTAATGCCACACAGCTGTTGGGCGATCATCACGACAAAGCTTGCCAGAGTCGCCCGGCGAACACGTGGGATAGTGAAAAGCTCCAAGAATCTTGTGATGTAATTGGAATCTGAAGTGATGGCGTATTCCTCTTGAAGTTGTCTGTGCACATAAAATAAGTCCCTCGCAGATTGTAATTCTGTGTTTCTCAATCGCTTAAAGGAGACATATGCTTCGTGGTAGCGGTCTTTCTTCATGAGCCACCGAGGAGATTCTACTGATCCTTAGTAGGTTATCTGCTGACGTTTGATGGAACGTACCAGGACAAAAATAGATTCCCACAACAAGAGGTACCGCAGGAAGGAAAGCAGAGCCAAGCTGTAAGCGCCAGGCAATATCGCCGACTTGGTACAATATCAGGTTAGCACAGAACCCTAAGAATATCCCAAACGCCGTCTGTGACCATGAGTCAATTTGACTCGATGTAATGAACTGGATTCCACTCACCCATAACTGCCAAGACATCACAAGACCGCCTCGTATGCTGGCTGGCGTATTTTCGGCTGCATAGACTGGTGCTGTAGATGCCTTAACGCCCATTCCAATACCCAGTAGTAGACGAGTGACCTAAGTTTCCTGGGCATGAACATATATCCATACAAGTTCAAAGCGCACGTACGAAAAGCTGAGGCCAGGTTTGCGCACAGGCAGATCCAATGACTGAAAGCGTGCAAAAGATACCAGAAATAAAGATGGAGCCACGGCGTCCCCAATAATAATTCAATGGATCAGTTAGCCAACAGCCTAACAGGGCACAGGCGATATAAGGCCTTGAAGTGTCAGCATATCAGATACTTTCAATCACGACAAGCTCACCCTGCGTTAATCGCTCCAACTATCCACTGGTTTTTGCTCCCAGAAACCGGATCATCCAAACGAATATTAAACTCGTCTGGGAAAGACAAATTTGCACCATTAGACCCAGTCTGGTCCCATCCCCTGAAGACGATATGGGAAAGGCACTGAAGCATTAGATAGAGGGAACGTACTGTACAGCTGCTGCGATGGAACATAGGATAACTGTATAGTAAAGACCTTTCGGTTGGCTCCATCTGTCTTTTGAGGGGATAGTGTCAATGTAAGATGGTTCTTGGATAAGGGTGCTTACGAGTAGTCTCGCGGCGGATGACTTCTTTATCCGCCTCATCAAGCTCCGGTATCATCTCAAAATTCGAGGGGTTCTGTGCAATAAGAGCACCTTTCTTTAGTAAGCTCATGATTTCCTCTAACCCTTTCTCTCTGGCGAAATCTTCTACTTGAGACAACAGCTTCTCCTTTGGAATCCCGTATAAAGGATTTTGGATCCTACAGTTTTTAGTCAACTGGTTATCTAAAGGGGCGTAGTGAACTGGACATGCTTAGCATTGATGTTATTGACGAGGATAGGACTTTCTTTCTGAGCTTCCAGGCTCATGGAGTCTGTATCCTGGTGAATGTCGTCTACGGGCATTGATATTTGCAAGTTTTCGACAAAAGGGGCAAGACGGGCTTGACTCCCTTCAAGTTTGGGGACCTGATATATATATCATTATGAGAATACATTCATGATCGTGGAGCCTCTTGTTCATGTGAACACAAGCAATTGATCCTATCAGTCCATTCCGAGCTTTAGCTCCATTTATTAATGGTACCCCACTCCTACCTTGTGGAGATGTGAGATCCACATTTGTCCGTAGTCACCTGCACCTAACCTCTTAGGTGAGAATTGTAGCCCTAGCCAACTGCTCATTCTTCTCCAGTGACGAGCGTTGATGTCTCATTCTCTTTAAAGTCACTTTGAATTAAATGGGATCCCAAAAGGGAATTTAGTCCTCACGTCCAGAAAAATGTCAGCCGAGCCGGCGGTCATTTGGCCAGGAACACTGACCTGAATGGCAACTGCTAGCACCCCATGTTGGAGCTGAAGTGACATCATATATGTTTGTGTAAGCACAACTGCATGATAATCAAAATTTGTATCTTCTAAACAAAGCAAACCTGTTACATGATTCCGTTTTTCTTGAGCCTGACTAAGTTAATGTTTAATGAATTGAAGAAAATATTTATCAGAATACCAGATAGACTTACCAAGAAATATAAAGATGTATGAAGATTTTAATAGTGAAGTGCACTCAATACAATGATTAGCATGGTTTCCACAGCAACTAATAACTATCTTTATATTCTCTGAATCACAAGATGATCTTAGTTCATCTATGGGACAGTAGATTGTAGATAAGTGCTTGACTCAAGAGCTGTCAGATAAATGAGGTTTTCATCTAGGCCTTTTTGTCATGAATTGCCTTCTGTCTCTAAGTCAATATTTATTTTCTTTTTCCTTTTCTTTTCTTTTAATTATGTAATATAGTCGGATCAGTAAACAAGGACAAATAATTGGACATGTATAAGTAGTGTACACAATCTAGCAAGGACTCTAACGAGTTCTCTTTGTCAATCTCCAATAAAGAGAGGGTTAAGGGTTAGAGTTACTCAACCTCGATCCAAGACCTTACAGATTACTACACAAGTCCTGAGTAATTCCCCATGTCAGACAGCTTCTGCCCATATGTTCTCCCATACATGGTGGCTGCCTGATTGTCATGTGATCTACCTTAGATCATCACTTAATCCTTTCCATGCTTGTCACTTTTATATTTATGATGTTCCCACATCGTAGTCATCATGTCATGATGTTGTTAATTAATTAAATATTAAAGAAAAAGAATAAGTGCCAGAGCAAATCATGACAGGTATTAAAGAAAAGATTAAACAAAGAACAGGCTTAGCTGTAGTTCTAAAAATAGTGTAAAGATTGTAAGATCAATTTAGATCTGTCTGGCAACAAATCCCTCTAAGGTATCTACCTTTACACACTGTAATAAGCTTCCTAGCAAATATAGTTAGTAAACCTCTTTTAGGTCTTACTATACTCAATTCATCTCTCATCTGTATCTTCACACCAAACCTTATGAGTATGATACAGGCTGAGTGAAGGGCTAACCAGGCTTTTCAAGCCTACTACCCTGCTGAAGGTCATCATCATTAGGCTCTAAAACAATTAGGAATATAAAGTACAAGTTGGCCTAACTAGCCTCTTACCAAGATCAACCCTTATAACTCATAGAACATTGCATGCAATGACCTTTAGAGCTTCTGAGATAAAGACAAGGGCCAAGAAGGCTTCTCTTTTATTACTCTCTACCCTGAATAATATATTAAGTTCTACAAACAGAGGAGACTCAATTAGAATGAAAAAAGAAAAATCCTATCTTCCTTAGCCTCCCTTATTGCTCTCCTCTGAAGTATTCCTATACAGGCACTGACAATATCACCTCCTGATTATGTATTACCTCCCTAAGCTAACCATGTGGTGCTGTTCCACTTCCACCTGACTTCACAGTCTGTTTGTCCTATCTCCATCAATTGGCTTTTCCCAGCTCCAAACACAGTCTAGAAATAACTCCTGCTTTATGTGGCTATACCCAAGTTCTTAATTCATCTGTTGTGTCTGCTTCTGGATATTAGCCCAAGTGTGATAAGATTATACCCTAATAATAGACTTCTGATTTATCATACTCATACCAGGCTCATCTAAGTCTGCTTTAGATCAAGGTTGGCTAACATTCCAGAGGAAAATCTAAAATCCTGGTCTTCAGAAGCCCAGTATTGATAATCTATTTCTAAAGAACCCAATACCAGCTCATTGGTCTTGTCTCTTGAGGTAATAGGCTATTCTAGCCAGTGACAGTTTGGTAACCATTTTGTAAAAGTATTTTTTGTGGATCTAGAGTACATCTGAGGCTTGTAAGAAGGTTCTAAAGCATATTCTTATTAGAAACAGGGGTTATAAAGCTTATCCCATGTCACCATTCCATGGTAAATTTGCTGGCAGTATAATAGCATATTTATCTTTTTAATACCCACATTCATCCATACTTCCCTAAGAGGCTTAAAGGTTCATCTTACTTCTTTTACTGGCCCTCTTTATACTGTCTTTCTATTAACAGTTCCTGCTACTCTCTTTACTTCTATTCTTTTTTCCAGATTAGTAATTCCAGCCCTCCCCTTCTGGGCTTTAGATACTGATCATTTTAACTCTCCTCTCCAATTGCACCAAGGCATCTTCTTTTCTGTTCTACATGACAGGTAGAAAACCTCTCCTCTCTTATTTCTTTCTACCTTTCCTCCTACCACTACATCCTTATCTCTATATGTATTATACTTCACCCTCTCTATTCTACCACTTTCTACTTCCATCTCTCTCCAATTCTATGCTTCTTTGCATTTTCCACACCATATGTTATTCAACTGTTCCTTACTTAGGAAACCCTGTTCCCTGTTCTTCTGAGTCTTTGCTCTCTTGTAGTTATATCCCCTACACTCTACAAAGGTCACCATTTCCTACCATATTATCTATTCTTCAATATTCATTACTGTTTCTCTTGAAGGCAGTCCCTATGCTCCACAGTGCTCCTTCACCTTTTTCTATACCTCTGGTGGTAGTGCTTCTTCCTACTTCTTTTTTTTTCTCTTTTATCTTTAGACACTCTCACTTTTTGTGTTTTTCCTCTCTACATTTGAAGCATTGCACTCCTCTTTCTACTATCTTCTGCCCTCTTATCTCTCTTACTTCATACTGCATTACTCAGCTCCTCAAAACTTTAAATCAGTTCTAAAAGTTTGCCTTCTTTGTCTCTTCCCTTTTCTTCCTATACTTTTGGGCAACATGTCCAAACCTCCCATAACACCAACACAACCTCTTTTTTTTTTTTTCTAACTCTACTCTTAATTTGGTGAGAGCATGCCTTTGATTGAGTATGTTGCTTATAAGATAGTTGTATTGGTCTAGTGATATTGTGTTATGTCTCTAGACAGTGAAATAAATTAATTGTAAAACAAAAGATTGTATTTCTTGAGGGATTTGTCATGTTCTTCTCCTGTCTCACTTATACATTTGCTAGAACACAAAATCTTTATCTAGCTAGGTGCCTACTGCCTTACTGACTACTGTCCTAATACTAGAATAGACTATCACTTCACAGAGAAGATTCTTACTCTAAGTAGCCTCTTAAAAAACGACTACTATTCTTTTATATAAATTGATCACAATAGACCAGTAGCACAAAGTTTATAAGATGAAAGGTGTACAAGTAACTAATGAGCACTACTCAATTGTAAGGTCTGGTCTAAGCTAGTACTGTAACGATTGAAGTTGTGGTTGAGTAACCCTAACCTCGTTCGCACTCTAAGTCAGAGTTTGACAAAGAGAACTCGTTAGAGCTCTTGTTAATTTGGCATACACTACTTATACACGTTTGACTATTTGTCCTTATTTACTGATCCGATGTTATTACATAATTAAAAGAAAAGAAA
>Ga0154005_100074_pt1 | contig 55964 bp, 84 predicted proteins | sample TSFL089MetaG_FD_104698 | JGI IMG/M metagenome (GOLD analysis project Ga0154005, IMG submission 104698) | Attine ant fungus gardens microbial communities from Florida, USA - TSFL089 MetaG | ecosystem: Host-associated > Fungi > Mycelium > Unclassified | place: USA: Florida, Lake Talquin State...
TAAGGAGTTAAACAATAAGAAAATTACGCTACCCCCCGAGTTGTCACTGTAGGTGACGCTGACGGGTCCGTCGCTCAGCTAAATACCAGGCCCCATAACTGAGTTTGATACCAGGTGTGTAGTAAATTTTGCGAAGAACGATGGAAATGTTTTTAAGCACGACAAGGTTTTGTCTTGAGATATAAGACTCTCAAGCTTATCTGATGTACAACTCACAACCCGCTCTAGTTAGGGATTTTAAGAAGGTTATACAAAAGGAAAATCAACGTATTGTAGTTCTATTACATTTGTCACCTCAAGGAACTGATAGTTACAAGGGGTTAAATTATGCCGAACTGCGAGATCAATAAACCCTTGAACGACTCCCTGAAAATTGCCAAGCTGAAAAACGCGGCGACGACAACTCCACCGAAGGCGTCAAGTAATCTCTAATTGACTTACTCCTGATTTCGTCTCAACGAGACCCAGTTGTCATTTGAGCGGCCATCATACCGTGTTCGCTAGAAGAACCCTGCATTTGAAATTCGATTGTCGATCTTGCTGTGGCACTATTTTGTTGCAATTGGTTTTACACTGGGTGGAATTCGAGCATCGTGCGAATCTGCGCGATGTACATGGTAATGTTGACTGTTTAGTTTAGTCTTCAGTATCCTTTCGAGATCAAAACCATCGCTCGATAATTTCAACACAAAACCTAGACGTTGGAAGGTGTTGGAGCATTTACTCAGTTGAAAACAGGACTGCACGAAATAGTAACCTTGACGAAGTTGCTAATTCACCTGGGAGAATTACAAGTACAAACTGTTCCAGGAGTAGATTACGGATGGAAGTGCACCTGTGTATGCGGATGCCGGAGCTGGAGAGTTGAGCCGGAGAGCAGCGATTAGTGATGTTGAGTATAAGGAGGACTCTGATATTGGAGGGACAACAGTTTCTGAGTTATTTCCCAAACAGAAAACGGGGTGCGGTGATATCGGCGGTGATAGATGAAGGGGCGTCCGTAGTGCGGTGAGAAACTCAACCCAGTCACACTCGGAGATAGCAGGCCGATGGTTGATGTGTTCAACTAGAAGAATTATCAGCGGAAGAAGATTTTTAGCGGGATGACTGCAAATTGAATAATGGTGAGCGGCGTGTGAAGTACGACGAGAATCTCAAGTCCCCTTTTCCCTTTCAACCTTGCACAACCTGCTATTGTCATGCATGATCACCCCTATACAATCCCGGAAGAGGATCCTTTCAACGTCCACCACGTCGTCCAGGTCTGTCCTCGCCCATGCAAGTCCAGCCTCTTTGACAAATGGATTCAAGAGCAACAATGCTTTACCGACACTTCAGGCCTCGACGGTCCTCATTCCTCGCGTCTCTCACATCCGTACTTTGAGTTCGATGGCCCTGAGACTGAAAGTCAGCCGGCTCTAGAATCAAACCTCAACAATACAACTGTATGCACTGTCACATAATTCATTCTGGTCACTTACATCTGATTTAGAACAATGCACCTTTGACCGTCCGTTCTAGCAGATGCCGCCCCCTCATGTCCTGCGGACATTCCCACACCCAGTCTAAATTTGGCGAAAACAATGTTCCTTCCCTCCCCCCTTTATCTCGCTTTTTCAGCAAAAGCAGTGGTCGGACTTTTCTTGGCTGTACCACAACAACGCAGAAACTCTCTAGGCATGGATCTTACATCTCACCTTCCCGAAAGGATTCACAAGTCAAGACAAAGGCCAGCGCAGCATCGTCTGGGTGCCGTTCATCTGTCCTCGGGCATTTGGGTTCAGTTGAGCTCGTTGCACCAGCTACTTCGCAGACGTCTCTCCAATCGCCATCGTCTGATTCAACTCACACACCATTTCGACTCAGTTCATCCTCATCTGTCGACGCTTCTCATACAGATACTTTACTCACTGTCCCAAGCATTGAGATTACGCCGTCTGCTGTGCCTCTCCTGCCTCGACCACATTTTCATGGTCAGGATTTGACCTTTTTTACTCCCTCTGCTGTGTCCTCCTCTTCATCTGTCCTTGTCCTTCGAGCTACACATCCAGGAAACATTATAACCCACACTCAAGAGGTGTCTACCACACCAGCTCTCGATGAAAGCGAGCAGGAAACTGTTCATCACACAAAGATAGACCCCTTAGTCTACGATAATAGTGTCAAATCACAAGGCCCCGCCATGCCACTTATCAATGCATTCAATGGTATTCTCAGTGCCTGGAGGACTCACTCCCCTTCCTCCAATGCCGGCGTTGGTGCTGAACATGACCTTGACGGCGTTGAGGAACTGACTACTTCTGGATCAGATTGTTCACGTGTTCCACAAACATACGCTTTGTCTTCTAATCAACGATATCAGCATCCTCATTCACAGCAGATATATCAGAATCATTTACTGGGACATGGCATGAAAAAGAAAGCAGATGTAGTGTATGCTTCGGCTGGTTCCCATAGTAGCAGTGGTAGCACACTGTCCAAGATGGCTTCGTTTCACCTTGCACATTTGTCAACCATGTCGATGAGGAACAAGAAAAAGAAGAAAAGATTGATAGTGAGCGGTATTGCAATCGATGATACCAAGAAATTCAAAGGTGTGAAGAAATGGTGTGAAGTAGGGCATTTTCACTCTTTTTTTGTCTCGCCTTGTCTGATCTTTGTAGAGTTTCGGCGAATTGCGACAGATCCTGCGTATGCCCAATGGGGACCTTATCATATCATTCCAAAGCGCAGAGGTCGCTGACACAGTGTGTCGCATCCGCGCAAGCGTTTTCATCACGGGCGTTGGGAGTGTACAAATGTCTTGGACGACCGAAAAAAAGTGATGAATTTGATCTTCATCACACTTTTGATACGCGAACACAACCACGACAATAACGAAAAACTAGGTGTTTCCCCCTTTTTTCTCTCCTGATTCGTGTTTCCTCTGTATTTTGGGGCATATCCATCATCTTTCTTTCCCTATGGAGTCCCAAAACTTACCTCTTCCTGGCACGCCTCATACAGACTCAGGCCACCATCTGACTTTCACCTTGGGTCATTTTCCATCTCCCTTTCCAACCTCTGATGACGCTTCAATCCTTGCTTGTGTTCCTGTGACGAATCCGTTTACGACTCTATCATGACCTTTACGCTCTTCTCCCCTCTCATCCTTTTGATGTAAGGCAATTTCTTGGACAACAATTTTGAGAATGTACATGAGCGGTACGTAATTTCTGTTCCGTTTGATTGTAAGGCCTATTGAGACTAACATTCATCTCTCTCGGTTAGTTTTGTATTCTGTCTCTTCCCTCCCCTTTAGCCGCTCTGGCTGTGTCTCTTCTGGATACCGTATGACAATCAACAGCTTTTACTACGCTCATCTGAGTGTTTCCAATTTGCTGTGGATGTGTTGATTCATCATATAATCCTCATGTGATCACCGTCTTGTGATGCATTATTGTTAAAAATATATCAGATAATGATCCCTGGCATTTACGAGAGACAAATGATCAAAATTATCAAAGGTCATCAGAGAAGAAGATCGCTACTAAAGAAAAGATACGATAAAAAAGGTTCTTGTTTAGAATTAACAGTAACAACGATAGTAAAAAATCTGGGAAACTGAGAAGTGTGATCAAGAAGATAGAATCCGTCGAGTAAAGAAATAAGAGGTCTGTTGATATTATCTCAGCGCCTGGTGTACTGATTCCAGTCAGAGGTGTTCCCAAATTGAGGATTTCGGTAGTGCGAGTTGACTCCTTCCGTATTTCCAGTGAGATTTTGGTTGTGTATATGACCGCGTCCATTGCGAGTATGGTTATTCGAACGTGAGTTCCGATTACCGTTCTGTGTCGGATGGAGATTTCTTCTGCTACCACCCTGTTTCTTAGCCAATGGGGAATTCATTTCCAAATGATCGTGAGGTTCGCCAGTTCGAGTAGCAGCGTGAACGTTGTACGTCGGCGTAGCAGGTCCGGTAACGATCCCAGAGGGAATGGGTGGAAGTAAGGGAGGTAGAGGGTTCCAGAAAGGATGGGTAACAGGTACAGGATGTAAGAGATGTGGATTGCTGCTGGTCTGAGGTGGCACGCTTAAGGTAGGCACCGGTCCATTGACTGCTTGCACTGAAGGCCAGACTGAAGATGAATTGAGGGATTGCATCGAGGTTGAAGAATTACTACCACCGCTACTTCCATTACCTTGTCCAGACATGTACTGGTCGAGCGCATCTGGCGAATAGACTGCAATGAGTGTGCCTTGATCATTCTGAATGAAACCAGATGGAGCCAAAGGTGCTTGAGAGGGTTGTGTGAACTGAGGTCCCGGAATCGGATGAGGGGGGCCTTGTTGATCCATGGCCGGTCGTGGTGGACCGAAACAAGGCGCATAGGGCTAGAGATATTCTAGTAGAAGACTCGAAATACTACATAGGAAACTCACAGTATACATTACGTTTGGCCAGGATATGGTTCCTGTTGTTAGTCCACTCGTGTCTGGAGGAGTAGTCGGGTGTGGAGGCATCGGAAGTCCAGGCGGGTAAGCTGTATAGGGACCATAGTACGACATCTGATAATGACCGGCCTGTGTGAGGGGAATCCATGACATAGGATAATAGCCTGGAGGAACAGGATAAGGTAGAACCGGGGCTACCAAGGAAGGTCCACCTGAACTACCTGAGGCGCCTGCGGACTCAGATCCTGCCCCTGGAACATCATACCACTCGCGGTATTTTTCTCCTTGTGTATTCTCCAGTTCCCGATTCTCATGTCCACCTTTCTGTGATCCGTTGACAGGAGAAGCTTCGTCCTTGGAGTTCTCAGATTTTTCTGCTGGAGCATTTGGAGAAAAAACAGGAGTACTGTTGGAGCTGTTTTCCGAAAAGTTCTGCCTTGGAGACAAGCTCTCTCGTTTCGGTATATAACTCAGATGTCGACTCGAGAGCATGACCTTGCGTGATTGGGGATAATGTGTAAATCGACTGCGACCTCTACTGGGTTTCCAGGGGCTGCGGGGAGGATTCAAATCACGGAGCTGAACTTTCAGCGCGCGACCGGCGTACACACGGTTATGCTGACGAAGGGATCAGCCATGAACTAGTCAGGGATGGGTTGACTTGCCTCCTGCATGATCGCCTGGGCTGGAGACTCTGTGTTGTCATATTTGATAAATGCAAAAGCGGCATGGCTATTGGCTATAAAGTTTCCGGTAAAGGAACCATGATGATCATTTCAAGGTGAACGCTCACGAGGACAGACAAATTTGACATGTGAAAGCCCTCTGAATCTTCCGAAGAGTGCCTCTACTTTCTCCTGGGTCCACGCACTGGGTCCCAGTGTCTCCAGACCGCCAACGAATAAGGCTGTCGGGTCAAATTCTCGACTACTCAGAGAGGCGGAATCACTGGACTCTAAAACACTTTCGCTGGACCTAAAGCTCAAGAATGGTGGACCAAAGAATTGATTAATAGGTGTGACAGGCGCTTGAGATGAAATTGTCTGAGGTGTTGGGGGCGACATTGCTAGACCTGGCGTGGGTACCTCGTCACCCTGGAGCAAGGGAGGGGAAAGTCGAACTCTTTGGGGGGTAGATACTTCACAGACCGATTGAGAAACTATCATAGAGGGTGCCCTAGCCATAGACATGAAAATTGGTATGTCAGCGGTAGCTCAAAAGAAACTTACTTGACCATGTCTCTTTCAAAAGATGTTCCCCCCCAAACACTCCAATCGAGTTTGGAATCATACTCGGAATCGACGAATGACGAGAAGTCCGAGTCCGCCCAGTCGATTCTTGTGGGCTTGCTCCCCACATCTGACGAGTCATTGGCTGACCCAGGGGCTAGACCGGGTAGCGTCACAGGTTCTACCCAAGATTCAATTTCATCATCGAAAACGGCGGTAGATTTCAACATGGTACATCCTTTGTCATCAGAAGCGACATTTTGCCGGAGAGCGTGTAGCAGTGGAGATGGCTCGCTGCTGAAAGACGTTAACCCGGCTCGAGGATTGGAATTGTGCGAACTATATGGTTGAAAGCGGTCCATCTTGATCTGAGTACGGGAAGCAGTGTTGTCCATGGACTGGTGATCCTGCATGTGAGAATGAGCGCGTTGAACAGGGTGCTGAATTTGAGGTTGATGCGCCCACGAAACCGACAAATAGGAGACTCGTCGTAATACCTAGAGAATATTAGGCCCAAAGGAACTAGTTGCCGTAGAACAATACCAACCATCAAGGCAGCTACACAATCATCCCTATGGTTCCATTTGACCTCCCAACAACTATCATCCATTTCCTCACTTCGAACAGCATTGTGAGGAAGAGGATAACATTCTGGACCAAGGATACCGTTCTTTGGGACTGGATATCATATGAACAAACTAGCCCCTTGTCCCCTGAAATAAATTTGACAACATGCCTTTGACGAGCTCGTGGCTTCCGCCCAGACATGAGACATTCTCTAAGGGGCCAAAGTATCCTGCGATCTTAACAAGGGACTAGACAGATCATTAAAATTGCAATCTATATGGAAGGAAAGTGAGTAGACCTCTGCGTCAAATTTCAACGGCTGGAGATAGACTGCTTCCTCATTCAATGTCGCTTCTCCCTTTGTAAGGCTTCGAGAAAATCTTTCAGCTTCGATAGCTTCCCCATTATACACAATTCTATGATATCTTGGAGGAACTTGAGCAAGTATATGTATGCGGGAAAACAAATTGACTACTTGGTGTTTCTCGCTTTCCAAATGCGAATGGCATTGGGAAGATCAAGAGGGACTTCAGGCATGTTTCGTACCGAAATCCTATTGGGTCCCTGGGGAGTCATAATCTGAAATGGTTTTCTAAGGTACAAGTGGGTTTCATTCACAATAATTGGACGACTCAAGAACACTGACCTATACGAGATTAAGAGTGTTCTGAAAGCCCTTGCCGGTTCATAACGCAACATTCTGCCAAGGAATGGTCTTGGTGAGCTGTTTTGCAAGTTTTTCAGAAATATTGAGGCAGAGGCGGCATCCTGAAAAGACTTAGCCAGAAACTGCACACATGGTTGCAGAGAAAACTTACTTCACACTGGATAAAGGCGCATACACCTCCTTTTGAGTCGCGAATGACCTTGATGTTCTTGATCTCGGCATGCTCGGAAAGGTGGCTAGCCAAGAGACGCGTGAGTTCTGCTTGGTCAACGTTTGAAGGAAGACTTCAGAATTAACAATGAGTGCGCGCACAATCGGACAACAAGAAATGGACCAACCTCCCAACGAATATACTTGCGTCATGTGGCTGTTTGTCTTCCTTGTATATATCTTGGCCTTCCGGAGACGGACTGGGGTCCTGAAGTACCAGCTGCGTTTCGTTCTGCTTGGCTCCTGGAGATGCTGGAGGTGATGAGGGTAATGTATCATATCGAGTGCCCCATGCACGGGCCTGGTTGGTTTTAGGAGGCATGCCGTCTAGTTCAACGATAGATATGTACTATGGAAAAATTGTTATAGAGACGGAGTGAGATAATGGTGGAAGTGAGAGCCAGAACAAATAACTGTCGATATGTTAACACAAACTCCAGGGTCAACCGCAAAGGAGCATTTCGACTAATAGATTTTAAAACCAAAGCAATCATTCCAAAAGAAGGAATCGTTCAATGACTACGTTTTGAACAGCGAACGACAGATTTTGCAATTAATCGCCGATTTTGCACGATTTTTTGTCGATGGCAACAGATGTACTCGAGATCCATAATAATCCTCGGCACTGGACGACAAGCACGTTCGAAGCCGCCCGACGCATATCTATGCGTATACAGGTAAAGAAGTATAAAACGATACTCTTTTTGGGATGTCTAGTTTCCTGTCACGCCAGAAGAAGCGAGCAGTCATAGATATGTAATCTCTCCCTCCCATTGATAAAAATGCATCTCGAGGCAGTCCACACAGTATGAAAGCATAAGAGACGGTACTGGGGGACCAACAGTCACATACTAAACATCACTGGCAACACAAAGAAATGTCACTCTGGCGTAGAACAGGCGAGTGATCCGTAGTAATGAGTCGAGCCTACAACACAAGGTAACTCCGGAAGCTACAGGCCGAACTTGCAAAATTCTGTGGTCCTACATTCCGGCGCATCACTCGTTAAGGTCCGTTCCTGAAAGATAATCGTCAACGATCTTCTGAAATAGTCCAGATGGACAATTGATCTTCTTCTGATCGTTTCTACGTCATCTACGTGTCTTCTGTATGGGCATGCCGGATCCGAGAAGAGAGTACCAAGCAGAAATGGTATGTCAACCCAGTGGCCGCGGACAGCAAATGAGGCCTGTAGTGCCTTTTGATCAAGATCTGTTTCGAAACAGTTTACGTAGAGGATGTCAACCTGAGATTGCCACAGATTAGTGCCTTTGAGAATGATGCTGCAATGATGGCAAGATCTTGGCAAGTCAATTTTCGCACATATTACCCTTGCCTACTTGAACTTTGAGAGTCGGTCTTCAGATGTTTCAGCCATTCTATTCAAACAGTCAAGAAACTTGGCATCTCAGAATTGTCTTGCGACCAAAAACGTATGCCAAAGAATCATCCGGCTCAATCGGTTCGAGAAATTCCAGGAGGCTGGCGTGTCAAACAAATTGAAGGACGGCAAGTTCTTTGAAGGTTCTTTCAAGGATGATAGAAGTGGGTCGATGTCCGGGGCTCGGATCGTGTTAAAAAGTTGCGACAATGTTTTCGCATTTCACCAAGTGTGAAACGACTGGAATACGTGCTTCCAGATACCAGTATTCAATGGTTTGGCGAGGAACATATCCAATCACGATATCAGGTGAAATGTATAAAGCTTGAAGCTTGGCGGAAGAATTTCACACAAGTGAACGAACGCGTTATTTGTGCAACCAAACAAACAATTTCCAAATACCTCCTGCCAAAACCTTCAGGCCATCCTCAACCTCGAGCTACCATGTCGGATGACGGCTTTGATGGCGGAGGTGTTGGTGATGACTACGACTACGGAGGAGGGTACGTCAACATTGTCATACGTAGTTTTTGGTCCATTAATCCAACATAAAGTTATCAAGAAGAGACATTCGTATGTTATTTTGGCGATTTTGGATCAGGATTATGAAGCCCCACACAACTCTCTAGGACGAAAACTATGATATCTTGGGGCAGGAAGAGCAGGAGCAAGAGGGTGACGATAACGGTGAGAACGAGGAACCTCAAGTCAACGGCGTCAATGGTGCAGACAATGACCAACCTATGATGAATGGAGAAACCCTGACTAATACGACTGTCACTGGCGAGAGGCAACCAAACAAAATTCGAGTGACGACGCCCTACCTGACAAAGTATGAAAGAGCACGAGTATTGGGAACAAGAGCACTGCAAATCAGGTCAGTCGGACTTGATCAGGGTTTCGGTAGGGTTTGAATGTTCTTCTAGCATGAACGCTCCTGTGCTTGTTCCTCTGGATGGTGAAACAGACGCCCTCCAGATTGCAATCAAAGAGCTCTCGCAGCGCAAAATTCCTCTGGTTATACGACGCTATCTTCCAGATGGTAGTTTTGAGGACTGGAGTGTTTCGGAACTCATTACTGATTGAGCCAGCCACTTGGATGTGCACTTAATTTGCCATTATATCTTTTGCTGTGTGCCAAAAATTGTTGATATTTCATTGATGTAGTATACATAATAAATAGAATAATCAGGCTGAAGCGTCACAGGAAATAGGAGGTAAAGCGACCCTGCAGATCAACACCAAGATTTAGGCATGACAATCTCAACAGCGCATTTTTATGCCATCCGCCGCTTCGCGGTGGGACCGGCTTTCATTTGAAATTGGGTTTTGATAGACGAAGCTTTACGTGTCCGGTTGGTGTGAGGTTTCTTTACCTCTGGTGGTATATTGCACATAGAGAGATCCATCAGCGACACGTCCATCGGCGTAGAGTCTTCTAGTCCGGTACTGGCATGATTTGTACTTTCACCAAATAACATTTTACGCTCAGAAGACAGTAGCACATGTTTGGGGGGTTTAGTTGCCATGGTCGATTGGCGTTTCGATGGACTGGCTTGAAGGTCCTCATAGTGGCATGTGCTCTGACGGCGCTTGCTAAGAGAAAGAGGCACTGTTTGCTGTCGCTCAGATGGGCTCCATATCCTATTCTCGTCTGACGTTGATGTTTTATTGATGCCTGAAGAAGATATAAGATACAATATTTACATTAATCAGGAAACTGGCACACCTTTCCTCGCTTTGGTTTTCTTTGAACCAAGCTTCATTGCTCTGAAGGGACTTGCGAGGCCTGAGGTCCCATCTAGAGTGAGTTGAGTTTCCCAGTCATCTTTTCTGATTTGTTTCCAGTCCTCAATAACCTTCGTCACCCATGCATCAGTCTCACCAGCAACGTGATAGTCAATGACATCGGCCCATTCAGGGCTAGGAGCTGTTTTGTTGACGAAAATAACTTTCGGTTTTGGTTTTGATGCCGACGGCGCGGAATTAGATGAATTATTACGGATTGTCCGCGCAAAATCCTTTACGAGCTTCTTAAGACCATGAACTCTCAAAGAAGTTCCCATGACGATAAGTAGATCTGGCTTGCGCCCAACATCAGCCATTTGCATACAGCCTATATGATCACCGAGAGGATGTGGTTCATCGTAGAGAACAATGGCAGGCCGAAGTATCCCAACCCTGATTGCTCGTGCGGAGCGAGCGGCTCTAGCTTCAGCTGGGTTTACATGAGAATGACAACAAATGGAATCAATTGAAACACCTACAACGGATTAAGCATTCAGGACAATCAGGAGCCATTCCTTGTTCGAACACGCTTAAATACTCCTCCGTGCAAGGATACTCCGCTGAACACGAGATGCATCTGACGCGATGAATATCTCCGTGCAACTGAACATTGCGGACGTCCTTGGTTTTCAATTTGTTCTTTACTTTGGAAGAAACTTTCGCCTCTTCACTTGAGCTCCCGAGAAGCCCCGCCTGTCCCTCCAAGCCATCAATATTTTGCGTATATGAACGCAAGAGCCTCTTCTTGGTATCAAGGGCTTTGATAAAGTGGTGTGTCGGCGTTGGGAGAGTCAAATCTATGCAGCGCTTGAGACCTGAAATGAAGGTGTAGAAAACTGCGGTTGCAGTGGGATCCCGAAAGAGTGACGCGTCAAATAAATCTTTGCCTCTCAACACGACGCCAGGATACTTCTCCTTTACGAGCGCATATAAGCCATCAGAGGATCTGAAGTCCTGAAAAGTAGGATGTCATCGGTAATCGTATTCAGAATATGTTAAACAGGATGAATTCATACCGGGATCCCACAAGAACATGATATACCTGCTCCCGTAACCACAATAATTCGTTTACTTCTGACCACGGCACGAGAAAGATCGAATAGAGTTCGTCGAGTGTGAATGTCTGTCGATGCTGCGCGGAGGTCAACAGTGATAGTCATTGCTGTCTGAAGGACACGTAACAATGACTGTCAGCAACAAGGTTCTTGGAAGTAACTCTCTGGTCCACGCTCCATGATTAGCACTTCAACATTTGAACACGTCACACCACGTGCTTTCGGGTATTCTCGCGCAGGTAACAAATACAGACTTCGACGAATATATAAATCTCGTGTTGCCACCTAACGGTATTTCCCGAGGTATAAGATCTGGGTATTATAGACATTAAGTGTCTTAGAATTTTCCCCACAAAAATATTGTGATTGTTCAATAATTTCTTGAGTCAAAGCAAGGAAATGACATTTATAGTAAATTCTTCCAAACAAGGGTACAATACATTTTTGTATTGCCCCAAAAACCCACTGGATCAATCGGTTTTAGAAATTCTTGGCTGTCCAGATGGAGATACCAGAGATGAAGGGAATGTGCTCTATCCGGTTTCTCAAATAATGGGTTGCTTCCCGTGAGCAGTCTGAGAAAATCTGCGACCTTAGATTCTCTCAAACTGCTCCATGCCGGGATACCGAGCATGAATTTCGAATTCCAGGGTGTCCCAGACTTTCCCAGATGTTGTAATCTGAGGAAAATGCCAGACCCTCTCCTAGACTTCCTTCCCAATTCAGAGATAGAGTGCTTCTCCTCTATGAGCTACCAAAGGTTGTGTGATGAAGTTTCTCTTCGAACACAGTGACAATCTGAGTCACTGCGCTTACTTTTTGATGGCTCTTACCAAAGTCAGAGGGACACTTCAAAAAATACTCTACCACAAAGAACATGCAAGCAGTATTCTGTCTTCAGAATAATTGAACGCGTGTAACGCAACGCGGTGTGACATCACATCTAACTCGGTACGGAATTCATAGATTTTCTCAGACTGGAATTTCACACGTGCACTACATCCTCGGAATTTCCCAGATCCGGGAGGTCACCCAATGATGCTCAAGAAAAGAATTTGAGATAGCTTTCTTCGTGGGACCGTCAACCCCCTATAAAGATTGACCATAGCTTTCCGGTGTTTTGGTCTGGTTCTCCAGATGACCTCACTATTCAGGCGGACTGTGTACGTACACCGCATAATAAATTGTTGAAGGAAAGAAAAAGACCTCACTATTCAGCAAAATGAATCACCGATCAGATGCCGCATCATCTACTCATCTAAAGAAACTACTCACTACTTGTCTTCCTTTCTCCGACCCAGCTGAAATTTGGTAGTTTCGATGACATAGGATGCTCATTGCGGAAAGCCCATCAGGGCAAGGGACGCAATAACTTTGCGATTAAAACGTATCTTTCGGATTTCTGAGCTTAGAATTTATGATTTGTGCCCACAGTCGACCAATATGGAGGAGGCCTGGGCCATGCGTTTCAATATTTGAGGTATGGAGAGCATTAGAACAGTGAGATTGAAAACTCAAGTCACAGTTACATTGAAAAAATGGCACAGACCAGTCTACGAGAATCTGTGACCTCAGCTCCTCCCAGACTGTTTACATGAAGTCGCCCAATATTTCTAATTCCGCACGCTAATAAAGAATTCAGCCATATCACATCCCTCCATTTACAACATAGCTTGGAACTGTTTAAGAACTGGGACTGCGTTGCCAGTGGACACTGGGAGTTGGTTGAAATAATTCTTCCATTGCTCATCAGTAATGATTGGGGCAGAGACGTATTGTTCAATATTGATATCTGAGAGGAGGGTGGAGAGACGAGGAATCATGGAGGAGATGGCTGCATCCTCTCGGAGTCGCTGGTCGAGTCGGTTGATACCAGCATACTCAGAATACCACGCTGGATCCAAGCGCATAACTGAACATTCGAAGAGGTCGAGAACGTATTGTGGTATCCCGGCCTTTAAGGCAGCAGAGTACGCAGAGGCGTGACCCATAGCTTCGATAACTGGCTGGGACTGTTGGAGAAAAAGATTGTTGAATAAATCACTGCGATGATCACAGTCAAGAGAGGTGAAAAGTTGTCTGTTTTCTTCGAGAAGTGCCACGGCATGGCGAGCAAGCAATGATTCATCCTGAGGAGGGAGAGGGACCTCGTATCGTTTAAGAAGTATTTCTGAAAAAAAGCGGATGCATATGGTTAAGACATCGCCCTCCGCGATAATAGCACCTTTGACATCGTTCTAATCTAGGTATTTAGCGTAATGCTCACTGAAAATTCTGATGCTTACCTCGACCTTGGTCATATAGTTGTGTTCAAAAGTACCCTGAGCGCCACAGCGTTCAGCAACTTCACTTACACATCTCTGGAAGTATCGGCATATCGTCGTTTTCGCAATCGCAGCAACTGCATGTTGAATTCTGTGATCTGATTGATTCATTACAGTATCTATGACTGCAGGATACCATTTATCAAGTACCATAGCCACTGCAGTCGCATTCAGGATAGGCCATTGTTGCGTGCGGAACGAAAGGATCGGGGTGGGATGGCTACCTTTACCAAGAATGGACCGTATGGCGGAATATCGTCCGCCAATGAAGGCTGTGGCTTTCAGTGCTGATATCCATGGCGCAGCAACCACAAGAGTCCCTATCGGGACACGCTGAACCTCGTCCCACCAGGCCTGACGCCGATCTACAGGAACCAAGGTATCTTGCCTGATGTCCGATCCGACCAATGCTGTTGGCGGGAGATGAACATCATTGAAACGGGTGAGGGACCAGTCGAATGGCTGCGTGCCACTGCGACGAGGAAGAGAGATTGATTCAACACCTTGATACATCTGGTGTTCGTTGCAGAGGGGTACGATGAAAAATCGTATGCCTCGATCCTCATCATTCACGATCAAGCGTGCCATGGTCAGTGCAATTTTAGAAATACCAAAACGTGGCGACGACGCTGGCATGAATCTGACTGGAATCAGGTAGGCGTTGATACAATTAGTTAGACACAAACTTTGTCGCTTCTTCCCTCGGAGTATTGAGAACGAAACCGTCCGAAACTTCGGTTGCCGTAGTCTCGATATTGAAAGCGTCCAATCCGTGGCCACGTTCTGTAATCAAAAAAATTCCTCCGACCTCAAGACGCATGAGCTGATCCATGAGAGATTTAAGATCAGGTCGCTTGGTGAGGTGACGAGCAAGTGTGCCAATGACCAGGTTGGTCTGACTCAAAACGATAACGAACATAGAAATATCCATTGCGCATAATGGGTGTCTTATCATTGTCCAGAACCGAGGGGTACAATATTGGATGTCTTGCACTGTCAAGTCTGTTTATTCTCAGTATTATAATCACGAGGAATGGGGAGAGGTTATTCACTATGGGCTCTGAGGAAGATGCGAGCGCGTTGATAGGATAGAGCTATACTTTCTTCAGATGAAAGTAGCTCAGTGCGGGTCTGGAAAAGAGGATGTATGTGGAGTTGATCCGTCATGGAGGAAGGGAGGTTGAAGTTCTAGGGATTTCTGAAGAAGAACCTTTTAAACGGGGAGTTTCCAGAAGTAGAATATCCCGGATAAACCATCGTTTGAAATCAAGAGAAACATGCAAGGCAGTGACGTTGAACATAATAATATCGGAGCAAACTATATAATGCCATAAGTACCTGATCGATGGAAAACTACCTGAGATGTATCCAGGAAGAGATGCTGATTGTGTATACCCCAGGCATGAGCCAGACACGAGCCAGACACGAGTTAGGCACGAGCTATGGAAACATATCCCAAGATCGTGTGAGCATGACACAAATCGAGGAACAGGAATTTCCATATCCATAATTAGCATTTCGAAAGATTCTGGAAGACTTGATGGAGCTTCACACAAGACATCATCATCGTGGGCCACTGCGAAAATGCGCGTGTACAAATCCCGGGAAAATCCGTAGTCTTGAATAGCCTGCGTAGCCTTCCTAGTTCTTATGCTGCTTCAAGTGGGTGATATCTTGTGTTATCTTCACCCTCTTATGTTATCTTCACCCAATATAATATCATGCAGAAAACTCCATAGAGGACTCGACGAACGATCAGGGGAGATTTCACAGGTGGAATTGCTCCTAACCATTTTGTGCGGATTCCATTGGGATGAAATCGATTGCAAGGGAAATATGTCAATCTCAATTAATAAGAAGTGGGATTTCACACAGCAGACAACTAGTAAAGTTTCGGACGCCACTACCAGAGATAAGATTAAGATAACCTCCTACGATCCTCACTCAATGTGGCGCTCGTCACTCTGCCATATTTACTTAATACCTGTGCAAGTCAGCAGAGACCTATAGGAATAATCATCTACGAGGACGTAGAGTTCCGTGGAGTCAATGATATACTTGCCTTATCGACTGCACAAGCAATATAGATCGCTGACTTACTCCAATCATATTGCAATTCATAAGTGTCTTCCAATATGCAGATATTGAGAGCAAAAATATAACTCAATTTAATCTTCTGTCTACCAAAAAATCTTGCATTGTGGAGAGAACTTCATACATCACAATACGAACCCGGGACCTTGATTGCAGCTACAATCACACAAGTATTGAGTGTTTAACGCATTCGATCAAGGATCGAGTTCAAGCCGCTAATTCTCGACGTCCTGTTCACTACCAGATGCCCTCTCTGGGTACCAGATTTTATCGGTTCTACTGCAGGTCGAGGGAGTCGTCGAGTTGATACTCTTGAAACTACCGAACTGTTCCTGAATTCGAGGTAAGCAAAGCATGGCAATGTCGATCCAATGTATCACTCACGGTTCCAAAGACGTGATTGAAATACCAGACTTCGGAGAGCACAGTCCCATTATTCACGCATCCAAAGTAAGGGATCGCTCCGGTTTGGGATTTTACGATAGACTCAAGATCGTTCAACATATATTGCGTCTTGTTTGAGGGAACAATGCCACCGCTTTCGTAATGTGACAAAATTAGTTGTGTGCGTCCACAGGAGGAGGGGTTGATGCTCACGCAGCAAGAAGGTTATAAGTCGGAAACTGTTGGAATGCACGAATGGCGGCGTCAAAAAAGTCAATAACTTCGGCGTTTTTCTCGTAGTCCTCGCCATAACATGTAACGTCAAAAGTAGAGGTGCATGTAGCATGTTTTGAAAACTGAAGGAAGGTAAGAAAGGGACACCCCTCGTCTCAAGTGAACATACTTATGCTTACTTCATGTGCCCAAAAAGCTTCATTGGGTGCACCTTGGTTAATCCAATACTTGTTCACTAAACGTAATTATACGACGATGGAACCGGAGGCTGGAGAAGAACGAACTATAGTTCAGGAGCTGTTGCCTTCCAAACTCCTTGATGAAGGTGTCCACACCAGGGCCCTTGTACGCGGGAATTGCGGTGCCATTTGGAAAGCTTGCTGGAGAGGGAGCAGAGTCATACTGTCTTGAAGGGTCACAGTACTGCTCAAACGATCTAGGGATCCTTTGTGGGATACAGAAAGAGTGAACCTGCAAATTTGTACGTACCCGTCACAGTTATCGGGCCAAAGTCCATGGATAGTCCAGCTTCCTTGTGGAAGTTTCTGGTCCTTGTGCTCCAAACCCGTATAAGTTGACCAAAACTGTGTAGCAAGGACAAGACCACCAGGTGTTGGAGAGCAGCAGGTGTTGGCAATGCGAGTGGTGTTTTCACACGAAAAGAACGCAGGTTCGTGAATGCATGAGGTAATACTGGGATATGTGTTCAGACTCGTAGGGTCGTGTCCTCCAGAGCCAGGATCACAGTATGCCAGAGCAGTTGTGGCGATTGATAGTAATAAAGGAAGTGCCGAGTTCATATACTGAGAGGAAATCGACTCCAAGATTAACTAAAAGATGAGGCAACATATCTTATACCTGGCATTAGGTGTGATTCGAGTTGGAGCACATGGGTGAAGAGAACGTTCGTGATGCCCACAGAGGTACCATCTGACAACTGTGTCGTCAAGTAGTGACACACGTGAGTTATTGGTATTGATAAGTAACTGCCTAAACATCACTCCAACCTCCTTCGTCTAATTTATAGGATGCTTCACTTTCCGGCCGGTCCGGACTGTCGACTAGCTTAGCTACACGTTCTTCGGCACGACCTGTGAGGGCGTTTTAGAGATTGTCAGATTAACAACACGCTAACATTTAGAACCTTTTCGCAGATAGAGGCGCGTAGCAGAGGCATGTGAGAGGATGTGGCCACCAATGGGCTTGAGAGCACCTCCGGCCACGAATGTCATTGTAGCACCAGGATCAGCTGAAGAAAGGGGATTGGTTAAGAGGCCAGATTCGACATTGGAGTATATTAATACATTGTACTTGGTTAGCCAATAGGATGGCGATCTGTTCGGAGTCATCAGTAAACTTTGCTTGAAAAATGAGGCTCGGGAACCATAGACATTATATTCTTCGGATAGCTTCGTAAGTTTAGACAACATCTGAAGATCATTTTGATGAATAAAAGAACTCCATGGACAGAATTTTCACCGCTCTGAACCTGTGCAAGCTAACAAGGTCTATTACCTAGCCTCAATTCACACTCGAGGTAGCTTACCTTTTGTTGTCGTTCGCTGAGTTCACCCCGGCCCGAATAATCGACGCGAAAAAGAGCCATGATGCTATCAATAATCTTCACAATCGTCAGTTCACAATCAAAGTTTAAACTGGAAGCGCACAAGAAGTCGAAAATCCCTGTCTTCAGCAAAACGCAAAGAACATTCGTTGATAAGCTCCATCTAATAGCCCATGTATTCATTCAGAGCTTGACCCAACCATAAGAAGGGTAGGCGTACCTGGTGCTCACTGTTGAAAGCTCTGGCTATATAGACCGTTGCACTTGAGGCGCTTTTAGCATTCAAGTAGTAGATATTTACCATATAGAATATTCTCGAGTGCCATACTGCCATCTACACCAAATCTGTCTGCTATGGCCCTGATGCGATCCGGACGGAAGGTTCCTGGTATGCTTTCAATTTATTTATGAAATAAAGCACAGGCAGTCAGTACCCTCTGTGTCAATGTAAGCGACCTCAAGATCGAGTAAAAACGTGAAGGAGTAGTGTCAAGAGATCTGATGCACCTTTCCGGCAGCACCACCGAGATCAGGGGGCAATTGTGTTACAACACTCATTGTATGTGCCATCTGTGTCTTGCCAGTACGGAACTCTCCATAAACTACCGGTGCGTCAGTCAACATAAGATACCTCAGGTTTCAGGGATACCCTCTGTTATAGATTGTGACATGAGACCTCCTGTTGCCGTAGATCGATGAACTCGATGAGACCTCAAATGAAGTAACACCTACCGCCGAGAATAGCATCGACAGACTTGCTACCGGTGCTGATAATATGTACTCTTTTCCGCCGTTCTTGTACCTCGATGCCAGTGGCGAAGGATGACCCCTTGTAGTTCTAAGTTGAAGAAATAACTGTTTTGTCTACCGGACCAACCAATATTTTGTGTGTAGCTTCCTATACAATGACAATTGGTTTGGGTTTCCGAGTAGTCTGCCAATAACGGAACTGACCTTGATTTTTTCGACTTTGGCTTCGGACATACCCTATATATGCCATCAGAAATTCAATGAGTGCCCGGCATATACAGACATGCGCTCTATCAACCTTGATCTTCAGAAGTTGCCGTCTGGTTGTCATATTGACTCCAGACACTGTGTTGATAGCTGCGGACTTGACTTGCAGTGAGCACCGATTTTCACGAATGTGGTCGGAGCATCTACCTTGAGTTTGAGGATATCCTGAACGTTAATCCCCTGTCATGCAATGCTGAGACTTAGATCTTACAACCCCTCAGGCAGCACTTACATGTTGTTGGAGTTCATCGACAGAGTCAAAGAACGGTGTCTGAAATTTGATCAACATAAGGTAATTGATTCACAAATAAGCTCTTTAACTTCATCTTCCTCCATGACAGGGCTTGGAGCGCGAGAGGCAACGGAGAGAACAGAAGGCACTCGACGAGGTGGCATTCTTGCTTCTTGGTAAAAGGAAAAGGATTGAATAAGTAAATACGACGTCTGAGGCTTTTGAAGGAATTTTGAGGATCAATATTCACGTGAGTGCATATATCCACCGTGTTTCATCTGCAGGACATCAAATATATGACACAAGAATGACCAGTCCAACAACATCGGCTAGATTACAGGGAAATAAACGAACCCGACGTACTAGTCGATAATCAGTGTACCTCTTGTCCTTCGAATGCGATCCTCCAGACCTCCTTCGCCGTAGACCTTTTTAAAGTCAGAGTTCATGAATCCACCAATTCCACCGGACTTGGCGGATTTTGCACGTTCTGATTCCTCTTTGGCTAGCTCAGCCTTCTCTTTCTCCAATAGCTCTGCTAGTCGCTGCTTGCGCTCACTCTGCATGCTGGTGGCATCGAAAGTCATTGCAGCTAGACGAGCTGTCCGTACTTCGGAGAGCGACTTGACATCTTGCTTAGATGGGCTAGATTGACAAGGTTTGGGTGGAGGAGAACGATCTGCATGATACTCCTTGGAGTGGAAGCGGTGGTCATCTGCCTCTCGGGAATCTGAATGCCTGCCATTGATATAATTAGGACTGATTCTTCGGCGTCGACTATGAGAAGAATCCACGTTCCTCTCTCGCTCTCGCACTCTGTCGTCCAGTATAGGACTTCGACTATAGCTTCGTCTCCTGAAATCAGGGGTATATCTGTAGCTATCGTGCCGGAGCAGACGATGGTGACCTCTTTCCTGACTTGTTGAACGTCGGGAATAAGGAACAGGCGATCGCCGTCTTTCATATGGGCTCCGCGATTGTCTAGGATCCCGGGGACTTAGTGAACGCGAGTCACGATGATGTTTACGTTCAGCTTTCAATCTCTTGCGTTCATCTTTCTTTTTGTTTCGTTCATGCTTGTCTTTCTTTGGTTTGATACCATTCCGTTCTTGCATCTCGCGCAAGCGCAAAGGATTTGACATGAGTGCTTGGTAAGCAGCCTGTTCTTGTTGTTTAATAGCCAGCAGTGGATCCTCGCGAATCTTAGCTTGGATATCGCGAGTGCTGTTGGCATTTTGGACTGCGATGAAATTTTTATGTGAAGCACCAAGCTGGGAACTTGATGAGGCAAAAATCAGAATAGGTGGAAACTCAGAGTACCTTTGCATTGTCATCTGCAGTTAACATTTTATCAACCCGCTTCTTCCCCAAAAGATAATCTTCCAAGTCATTTGTATTTTGGCTGTTCCCTGTGGCTGGAGTTGCATACATCCATTCCAGCTTCTCCTGCCGCTTTTTACCAGTTTGTTCCTCTTGTAAACGTTGCAGTTCCTGGAGTTGACGCTCCTCTTCCTTCTCCTTCCGAAGTTGATCTAGTTTCTTCTTCTCCTCGAGCTGGAGAGGACTATTAGTAAGGCAGAGACTCAGACTTAAAAGAGGTACACACCGCCTCCTTCTCCTTGAGCCAGACTTTCTCTTGATTCTTGAGAAGGACCGGATGCCAGGACTTTTTCATGTTCAGATCACCGCCACCCATTTTGACTGATAGTTTAGCAAGAAAGATAGATGAGGAGGATTGACCAGGTCACTGGAGACAGAAACAGCAGAGCACAGAAACAGCCACATATGACATAATCAAGGATACATGTGATCTTGTCAAGGAGGCCTCTGGTGCGAAACGTCAATGGTCCAGGAAATCGGATACCCACATGACTTGGATTCTTATGCGACTCATCACCCGAACTCTGACGTAGAAGACTCGTCGAATTATACCCAACCTATGTTCGTATTATTCTAACCCTCAGTGCGCAAGCGTTAGCGTTAACGCACGCCCTAGGCCAACGAAATCCATTTATGCTCTTACCCGCGAGGAAATAACTCACGGCCTTGCAAATCGTTTTGTCCACTCTCAGACATATATCTTCCTTTATCTTGGAATGGCTGCGCTCTCAGTGACCACCATTGTGCTGAGTCTGGCGGACGGGTGTCCTGGCCTTGCGTTTTATGTCCTTGAGATCATCATCAATGCCGCCATGATCATTGAGGTTGGCATTCGCTTTGTAGCACTCGGCAGGGTGTGTTTCCTTTCAGTGCATCAAGTTACCTCTCACCTTCCTTGTAGCAATTCTGGAAATCACCGTTCAACATTATGGATGTAATCCTTACAGCTTTCTGTGCGCTAACACTTTTAGTGTTAGCTTTCGCAGAGTGTGGCACAGGAAGTAAGGAAGAGGAAGTGTTTGACACCTTGCTTCTAGTGGCACGAAATGTTCTTCAGTTTGGGCGGTTGGCTGCAGTGATGCGACAGCAAGTATTATAGGCTGATGGGGTGATTTGGAGCTGATAAAAACTTAGATCTGGGCAGTCGATCTTTTCTCGACCGAAACCAATTGATATCAATGCTACACGTCGCGCCGACTTTGACATGGAGTTTGATGTTGAAGGTGGTGAAGAAGACGAACTGAGTCGTCCCCTAGTTCGCAACTCTGTTGTATCCGATGTAGAGGCCAACGGCCGATCAGTGGAAGATCAAAATGCTAGAGACTATCTGGACATGCCGCGTGCCATTCAGGCGGGGCGCAACAGAGATACAGAAGACATCTGGGCGGAAATTGGATAAATGTGTATCACAGTGATCGCTACCTGGGTTTGTATATTACTGGTATATTATGTCAGACAATAGGTCGCTGGTCCCTGAGAAAAATGTTGTGCTACTGCTTTGACCCAAGAGAGTGGAACAGCATGGTGAGTATTCCAGAATAGCGACGAGCATCAGAAAGATGATGGGACCTGTCCAAACGCGTGGTACTGACATTTTGGCAGATGAGGTCGTCCTACAAACTAACATAGGCACTAGTCAGACAACTGATGATTTGTTTTGATGTGACCATCTATTCCGAGTTGCTTTCTTTTCGGCTTACCCGTCTGCTCCTTTTCTGACCTCCCCTTCATGTCTTCTGCTCTCCCTCCAGAACAATCCCGTTCCTGGTGGTCTCTTTCATCCAAATCCTCAAAGCAAGACTTCCACACCAACAACGACAAGCCCCCATCCAAGCCCCCTGGCAGAAACTTGTTTTCTTTTATCAATCGCAAGTCTAAGAAACATCTGACTCTACCGATTGAAGAGCCTCCTTCTCCTCTACAATCACCTACGCCGCATGTGCAACGGACAAACCTCCGAGGGGGATTCCCACTTAGATCCCCATTGTCTCCTGCCGAGTCAATCGAACCATTGACACCTATGGATGGTCTTCGCGAAGGACAGCGATCATTACTGACTCTGGATCACGATCCCTTTGGAGTACGAGGCCGAGTGGCTCGTGGACCTACGAGTCCATCCACCTTCTCTACCCACTCGAATAGTTCCTTTCTCGATGTCTGCTCAAAACCAGACAAATCTATTCGTTGTTTTCGGCCTTCCTATTCTTCGTCTTCCTCAAATTCCAATTCAGCACACGAGTCCCAGTCTTCGGAGCTACTCAAGGTCCATAGTTCGAACGTTGAACAACAGATTTTTTCTCCTTCGTAAGGCACGATTTATTAACCTTTCAACCAGCTTATACGTCGATAGACCCATGGATAACAGCAAGAAAAACACCAGTTCTACTTATCCTCAACTTCTATTACCAGCTAGCCAGCCAAATTCACGGTTACCTACCCGATTACGGGGAATGACTCAAAGTGACTCCCATCAACATTCATTTTCACAGGAGGCTTATGCTACGATAAGGCAGAGATACCTTTCTTCACCTGGTAGTCGGCCACTTCCCAGTCGGGGGACGACTTCCCCCTTTCCTTCTTGGGTACCAGGGAGTCAACTGTCCAGTCACCCCATCAAACGGCCCTCTTCCAGTGGGTGTATCTTACCCAACCAATCAGCCACAGCTGTGCCTATATCGCATACGCAAACTATTATACGTCGAACCTCAACTCAAAGGCTGCAACCGCCGCCCACGCCTCCAATTCATGAATTGCCTCCACAACCATCAGATGCTACGGGAGAACCACTATTGGAAAGTCAGGTGGAAGATCAATTGGATAGCCAGCCAAATTGCAGTGGTTCATCATCATCTAGCATATCATTTGTTTCATCGACTTCGTCAAATGAGAAGCTTGTCAACACTTTTGATCGAATTAAGGAGCAGGATCCAGAAGACCGGTCGTTTGTTGCCAATCTTCAGCCTGAACCTAAAATGGCCGACAACTTGATCCCCTCTGCTAGCAGGCCGCTGGCAGAAATAGTACGAGTCCCTTTACATTGCCCTTCTTCACAGCGTCCCCCCTCAGTACAAAGTCCGACGTCAACACTTCCCTTAGAGGCATCCCAGGTTCTCCAGGAATCAAAGTCGTATGACCAATTCGAGCATGGACTTTCGACCACTCCATCTTCTCAGTTACCCGAACCTCTGACTCATTTGGCACAGGACACACGATATGGTAGTACTCTGAGCCATACGTCAAATTCGGCTTCAGTCTCAGTATCGCCTATGCAACGGAGAGTCTTTTCGGGGTCAAATTTTCGTCGGCCTTCGACCTCATCGGGTGTTAGTACACGTTTGGACCACGGAATTCCCACCAGTGCTTCACCATCTAAAACGCGGCCTGCAAACAGACTGAAATTGAGGTCTTTCTGGGAAGATCATCCTCCAAGTCCTACTCAGTCGGACCACTTGTTGCAACCAATCATATCCCCTGATCTACTCGCTCAAATAGAGGCAGATCTGGAAGATCGCTCTTCCTTGGGCTCACTTCCTCTGCTTTCTATCTCATCCGACTGCGGACAAGAGCGGACGATGAGAACACCAACCGCCTCATCTGACCGGTATAGTGAAGTTAATTCATCCAGTATATCGTCACAATCCCTCTCGGAGGTATCCAAAACACCGCCATTGTCCGCCAAATTAATAACAGTGCCCATGATCGAAACAGGGAACCTGTCAGGGACCATCGTGGGACGTACTGTGTCTTTGGTGAAGGCTAGACCCTCGACAACGTCTTCATTGTCCCGCCGACCGGCCACAGCGTCGGGTACTACAAGTCTCGGGCCTCTGTTACCAATGCCAACTTTGCATGAACCAGAGGTGAAGAGCTTCCGGCCTGTTCATATCGATACTCTGAGCCCGACCCATAGTGGAATGACTCCTACTCCTATATCACCTCTGGGCCTCAGAAAGAGTCAGCAAGAGGGATCCAATGCTGGCAACGTAAAACTTCCGCCGCTGCAATTGGGAAGTTTGCCACCGCCACCTCGGCCTAGGGCAAAGGCAGAAACCGTAACTCAGCTGCAGAAAGCTCCAGAAGAACCTCGGCAGAAGAGGGGTAGGCTAAAGAATTCGATTGGGATTGATTTTGGTCCTGAGCAACGACGTGTCATTTCTCCTAGTATTCAACCCAATGTTTATTGTCCTCCATCCCAACCGATGGCTCAGCCTGCGACCTCTGGCACACGTCCCATCCCGCCCGGAGACCCATCAAGGCCTTTGGTTCAGAGTTGTCGACAGCCTGAACCACCTGATGGAGTCCAAGAAATACCAAGTCAAAAGGTTCTATCAAACACAATTCCATCCAACGAGCAGCAGCTATCACACAGGATCTCACTTCAGAGGAAACCATCATTCCTGGATATTGATAAGGATGACGACACGGAGGCAGATGGGATTTCAGATTCTCAATTTATGAAATCTACTCTGAGTGGTCCTCTCAGCTTCTCACTATCGGCTACAGAAAGCTTTCTCGAGTTCGAAAGTGAAAGTTTTGATACCATCAGAATTCGGCCCTGAACAATAGTCAGGAAAATTTCTCTCATCACTGGTCAATCTACAATTTTGTATTATTCTTTGTTTCGACCTTTTTGTTGTTTTATCGGTATTTCAATTCTAAGAATCGACAGACTCATCCTCGAATGTGATTAATCTGTACTATTTATGAACCATCTCTCTAATTTTGATTTTATTATTGGTACCTACCTCTGCTTTAATGACTGTACCTTCTTTATTCATTAGACAGCATGTAACGAACATCACGCACTGGGTTTTTCTGATATCATCACTGGTTGTTATGATACATTGATATAGAAGTGGGATTTATAGAACTGTATCTTGGTCTCATTGAGTAGCAAGCAAAGAAGTAGCAAAATGCCTTTTCGTTGATATACAAAATTTCTGTTTTGTTCAGGTGTTGGGTAATCGGATCATTCATATTCATTGAGAAATTTCAGTCGTGATTCGATTACCTGGGGTTGTAAGAAGTTAGGTACCTGAGAACCTCTGGGAAGTAGGTATTGACGGATGAAATGGAGATCTGTCATTCCAGCCAGGTTTATTTTTGGCTTAATTGGGAAAATACGAGAAGTCCTGTACGTTACCACGGACTGCGAACGAGCACCATGTAACAAATTGTTGATAAAAAAAAAAAAAAAAGTCCTGTACGTTTCGATGGTTGCAATCTTGAGAGGCGAGTGTTGACACGAAAACCCAAGGTCTACATTAGGCATACAGGATAGATTAGACAAAAAAAAAACGAGGGAAGTATCCCAATGAAGGCAAACAATGAGGAATTCCACCGGCACCGGATTTACGACTTCACTCCGTTTCTTCTGAATGATAACCAGCACGACGCATAGCTCCCAGCCTATGCCTTGCATGACCTAACTCCCTTTCCAATTTGAGGATCTCCACTTGTTGTTCCATCTCCCGCTTCTTGAATTCTAGAACTGCCATATTTTTGTAATCGATCTCTTCGTCTTCAATTTCCCTTGCAGATACGGCTTTGACTTGACGGACAAGTGCCCTGCAAGCTTCTGTGACTGCTTTAGCAGCAGCTTCAAGGCGCTCCTGGGTTTTGGACATCAGGTTAGCTTTGACACGGGACGCAGCAACGAGCTGGGCTGTGGCTGCTGCCACTTCATTAGATGCAACAATCAATTGCTCCAGTGAATGTGTCCCCGAAAGAACACCGTCTGCGCTCTCGATCAAGAGATTTGTTGCGAATGCAACAGACTTGGCAGCTGAGATGAGGCCCTCTGTCCAGCGATTGTTGCGTTTATAGAATTGCTGGACAGTGCTGGATCCTTTGCCTTGAGCTACTATCTCTTGTTGAGATTCAGTGGCAGCTTTGATCAAGCGAGCAATGGCATTGGTGATGGCCATAGCAGAAGAGAGAATAGACTCGTGAACTTGAAAATCGACTGCACTGAAACGGGTCGAGTCGCGTGGCCGGTTCATGAGTTCTCGCAAACGTTCTGTGGCCGCCTCGATCGCGGTTGCGGCACTGTTCATCTCTTGCTCAACGATATCACCGATATCACCATTTGTTCGAGTCAAAGAGCCACCTTTCTTGGCGATCAGAGCATCAAGCATTTCGGCAAGTCCAGTCAGAGCCATACGAGCCTGACTGTTGTGGCGGGTAGGAACATCTTTACGTTGGGCAGGTTGTAAGAGGTCAAGTCTATAGGTTTGAAGATTATCGAAAAACCTCAGGCCAACGTCACCAGCTGCTTTTGCAGTGTTAATGATTTTGTCTACGGCATCGTCATCGCTGGCGAGGCGAGTGATGCCTTTGGTATTAATTAAGACATCTGAGAGGGATTGAGCAAATTCATTGGCAGACTTGATGACTGCCACGTGGTCACCACCTTGCCCGCCGCCAAGATGGAGATTATAAATGGTCGCAAAGTCGGTAGCATTATTGATAGCTTTCTCGATCATTGAGAGTGTATATTCCGGGGTAGAGTTAAGGTTGCCCGCTTGAGACGGTGATTCTAGCTCGTAGATGGCATCATCTACTTTTTGGACACAAGCTTGCAGTATTGAATCTGAAACAACTTAATCCTATTCCAATGGGAAGAACATAGAAGCATACTGATTATCTGGTTTAAGCTCTTACGATGGTCCAGGATCACAAGGTCAAACTGTGCATTAGTTGTTTCATCGGTCAAGCCTTGATTCTATTCGGCAGGAAAGATTAGGATACTTGCAGTTCAAGATGAGGGCTGGAATAACGCACCGCTCGAACCTCGGCCAACTCCTCGATAGTTGAATCCATTCCCTCTTGAAGAATCTGGATTTCGGCGTCTTTTTCTTCGCGTAAATGCTCAAGATCAACCGAGGCATTATCCAGCTTCCCAAGCAATTCATCGATATGACTTTGTTTAGACTGCAAGAGGCAAAAATAGATGATCGTCTTACTTGATCGACAAAACACGACTGACCCTAAGAGAATCCTCAAGCTCAGACAGCTGCCTGTTATACTTAGACATAATGCTAGTCACTTCCTGATTCTTGGATCGTGATGAATCCTCAACCCGCTCATTGGCGAAATCAAGCTCCCGGCGCAAGCGGTCCGTTTCTTCTCTATGTGATGACTTCTGTCGGTCGACTTCAAAACGAGCGCGATCGCGTTCCCGAAGCATATCAGCCAATTCAATGTTCTTAGTTTTGAGGTCTCGCTCCATTCTCTCCACTCGATCATTTGCCTCCTGTGCTGAGTTGGCCTTGAGCTGAAGTTGCTTGAATTTGGAGAGCATGTCAAGATGCTCAGTGCGAAGTTGACTGTAGAGTTTTGCAAGCGCTTCATATTTGTTTCGCCACAGAGTGACTTGGTCTTGAAGTTGCTTGATGAGTTCATCTTTAGATGCAAGTTGTGAGTTCACATTTAGTGAGATTGAACCTAGTTCGGCTTCAAGAGCTTTCACTCGCTGGAAGAAAAACGGTGAATCTTTGATCGGGAAGGATTGTAGTAACTTACGCGATCGTACTGTTCTAAGAAGATCTGATCTCTCTCATACTGTCCTCGCATGGCAAGTATTTCCTGTTGTAATTGCATTGTCTCTTGATTGACTGCAAATTGCTGCTGCTGCATCTGTGCCTGCAACAGTTGTTCTTGAGCAAGGCGCTGAGCTTCCTCTTGTTCGCGCTGCCTTCGTTCAAATTCTCGCTGCTGGGCAAGCTCAGCTTCTTGTCTATGACGCTCTTCCGCTTCGCGTGCTGTCTGGAGTGCCGTCTGTTGGTCTTCATATTGCTTGAGAATACGTGCTTGTTCGTCGATTTCAGCGTTTGTTGGTGTGGGCGTCGATGATTTGACAGGGGTTTGGGACTGTTGTGGGCGGGCAGGTAAGTCAGGGGCATCCCCACTATCCATCAAGTTGGGTGGTTCCTGTGGCGATGTGAGAGATAGTGCTAGGTTATTATCAACATGGATGCCTACATGTCCAAGCTTTGGAACGTTAATGAGACCAGTCAGATATTTGAGATTAGAACATTCATAGTAGAATTTCCGAAGACTGTAATGTTGACCATTGTAGCGTTCTTTGAGAGGTTCTAGAACGTCAACATCATTTGTCCCTGAGCAGTGATGTGAGGTTAAGAATCAAAACATGTGCTTGGACATTCTTACTGCGGTACATAGCCCGCATCATACTGGTAATGAATCTATATATTCCCCAGCTTTCCTTCACGAGTGGCACAAGGGAGGAAATACGACATTCATTGTTGGCAGAATATCGAAAATGAGAGAACACCATCTTTTGGAATGACTCGATTTGGTCTTGTAGATTCATGAGGTCCGAAATGGTCTCATATCTATCATATTATGGTAGATTGAGGGCACAGGTCATTCGGAATGCGGCACTTACCCCTCATTGGGATCATCTATGCCTTTCAAAGTCACATATTCATCATAATCGAATAGACCGTTAAATTCAGGGCGTAGGCGATGAAATCTTAGTTTCTGCAAAAGAAATTGGACATATGTCCTGATGAGAGGACCGTAACCTCTTAGGTATAAGAATGGGAGGTTAATAAAGCTCAACTGTAGGGACACTCACCTCGTGAGCCATCGCCCCCAACTGTCCTTGCACAGGTTTCAAGCCATGCTGTTTGTCCATGAGCTTCTTTAATTGTCTTGGAGATATAGTTTAAGGCCGCGAGGATGGTGACAGGTAAGACGGGCTTACAATAGGATGTCCTTCTTGAAGAACTTTGTGTACAGTAATCAGAGCCTTGAAGGTTTGGACCTCATCAGCGAGGATTGGTTGAACTCGAAGACCACCCCAGAAGGATATGGATGAGTGGTAATCCCAGGTATAAACGATACATTCTATTCAGAGCTGAGTGCTAAGAACAAGTGCACTCTATACCCAACTCACTTCGAACATGCTTTTGTTTTGGCGCACTTTCCTCTGGACTTGTAGCCTTCTTGATGTTCACTACGAGTTCATGCTCAGCCTTTTCTTTATCCACAGGTCGCGTGGGGTAGTGAATCTCTTCATCGACGTCAAAACCACTGTGACGCCCTCGGCTGCCAGCGAACCTTGCTAAAATCAGGGTGATATTTCCATCAGTACGAGTTGGCCTCACATTTATCAGGTAACTAGTGTATTTCTCTGACGAGTGGCACGCAATTTCGATGGTAGGATGAACAGATGCTACCCTTACGTAGCCGTGTGAATGACAATGACAAACGGGCCGGTGTCGCCAAAAGGCGATAGTACTTTATGTTTGTTAGACAGCTCATCCAACAGCGCCCTCACTCTGTACTTAAATTTAGCTCCCAATGCTTTCAGAAAACGGAGCGCACGCTATGGTGGAACAAGAAGTCAGACGCCCCTGTAATATATAAGCCGCGAAAGGAAGCGTGGATTACCCCGACCATGGTCATCGTTGGAATCATACCCTTTTTTACTTTTGCGCTCGGGACGTGGCAATTGAAGAGATTGAAATGGAAAATTAATCTCATAGATGAATTGGAGGAAAAATTACAGCTCCAGCCATTGAGCTTGCCTAATAAAATCAAGTACGTCTTTAATACCCAGTCGCAGAGATTCCTTTGAAAAAAAAACTAGTCTTTCAGTCATCCCTGAATTTGTCTATCGAAAGGTTGTACTGAATGGAAAGTGGGATCATGCCCACCCCATAATTTTGTCACCCCGTGTTCGAGAGGGTATACATGGAGTCCATATCATTATGCCGCTTGTTCGAGAGAAGGGATCCACAGTTCTAGTTGACCGAGGCTTCGTCTCAAAGGAACAGCTGCAGTCTGGTGCTTATCTGAAGGATTGTGACCAAGTTGAGATTACTGGCCTGCTGAAAACGTCACAGAAAAGGAACGCATTTACGCCCAACAATGAGCCGATGGATGGGAAATGGTATTGGACCGATGTTGAGGCAATGTCAGAGTTTGCAGGTGGCGAGAAGGCGGGTGTCCAACCAGTCCTCGTGGAGCAGATTTTCGGTAAGTTGCTGTTTTGTTTTTATTCTTATCTACGATTTATTATAGATTCGTAGAGGGACATGCGGGGGAAGCGACTCAGCGAATTGAACGGGGCATTCCTGTTGGACGCCCGCCCACTGTTGAATTGAGAAACTCACATCTATCATATGTCATTACATGGTGCGTCGTTCATTCTAAACTCGAATTTCTCTGAATAAGGATGTAGGTATGCACTCTCTGGGCTGACTGTAGTCATGTTCTCCAGGCTCCTTATCAATAGACGACGAAATCCTGGAAAGCGTATGCCTCGGTTTAGGTAGACAGTAGAATCATAGCAGATGTAATCACGTGTATGTCGCCGAGTCTGGAGTTTGGAATTTGGTTTTACCATTCAGATTGCAAGGTCCCCAAGAAATGGAATTCTTCGACTTAAGTTCTTACGAAATATTCAGAGGACCACAAGAGCCTGGGATTCATGTTTCCGAGAGACCGTTGTTGGCGCGCCGAAGAGCACACTGCTGAAAGATCTGGCATTCACGTGCGAAGCTCTCCTTTAAAACCCAGCGCTCGTCTGGCCAGGATCGACATCGGCTCAGCTCAACTGACGGCTTGACTCCTGCCTCGGAGCCACCCTACCGGATACGACGTCCTCCTCTACTTGGTCCTATCATGGACAATCAATCTCCTTACAATGTTAGGACGGTGCCAGACTTGGATGCTGGAGCAAGCCAAGTCAATACATCCTCAGACGAATATGATCTCTGTGAGTTCAATTTAATCACGCCATATGACATTATTTTGACTGGCTGCTCTAGCCCATGAAGGCAAGCTATCGTACGGGGGGAAATTGTTTCCTACTCACCATACCGTAATCAGACCCGCGAATACTTCAAGATGTACAACGAGCACTCAAATTCAAGGCAAAACGCGAAGCTAAGATGAAGGCAACGCGGTCTGGCAATGATCCCTACATGTCCACGATCCAAACTATACCACTTGGCAGACATCCACTTACATCTTGTTCTTCGCCTTTGCGAAGATTCAGCACTAGTGCTGGGTCTGATGTTGACTTCAGCCCTTCAACTCGACGGTATTCGATGCAGGTGTCTCAACACCCTGTTCCATCTTCTTTAGACAACGGGTTGACACTGGACTGGTGCTCTTGTACAATCGAAGAGGAGAAGAATGATAGGAGATGGTTATTGTCCTCTCGCCGGAAAGAGAAGATGCCTCCGTTAGAACTAATGCAGGACCAACAGGAGAAAAATCATCAAGGTGCCTGATATACTCGTCCGAAGTTATATCACACTCTGACACCCACCAGAACGACTCTACAAAATTCGCACTTCAGCCTCTTTGCAAACTCAACGCAAAGCAGCCATGACATCCGATCAGTTGCAACGGCGGTATAATACCTTTTCAAGCACTCAAACCAAGTCCACATCCTTGAATCTTGCCACAGTCTCTCGTTGGTACGGTTCGCAAGATGAAATTCTACGACAAGATCTGGAAAGGTCCGAACCATTGACCTGGCTCAAGCACCTTCCACGAAGAACGCACTTACTCTCACGATGGCATCTCTCAGCGCGAATTATTGAGACCTTCATTACTACCCAGGCTGTTCCCTCGCAATCCCAATTCCCATCACAACCACGCCCCATGGAACCTATCCCAGAAGATCACTCAATCCAAGACTTATCTCACCCTTTAGCACGCGTTCACTCTCCTGAACGTATATATCTACCGGCTGGCAAGTTACGTGTTCCAAAGGAATCTTTTGACGTTGAGTCGAGAAGAAGTGCAGATTCCTTTCCTAGTAGCATCGTCAGTGATTCGTCCAATCTCGCCATGTCACCTGTCCCATCAATTGAGCAATATAATCGACCAAGAGCCAAGACGCCTTCACGCTTAGAATATATGGGGAGTGGTGGAGAGGAATCGATCAGTACGCCTATACTGGCTAAGTCCAGTCCTGAGAAATCGCCAAGAAGAAGGGCTATGTCCCCCGATATCACAAACATGCGTAAAAGAGCTCTCACGAATTTCAGTGACAACTTACCGATGGTTGTTCCGCCAATGTCTGATACTGAGGAGACATGTAGTCATCATGATAAGGAATCCGCGCTCTCGTTGGGTGTGAGGTCGCGATTGAATGTCGATTTGGCAGTTCGGAATCAAAGGTTTTCATACTCGTCTCTGCCCCGACATCAACCAGTCTCAGAGCCCCTCCTTGAAGACTCGCAAGAAGGGATCGAGATTGAAGAGGCGCTTCGGAGAGAGTATGGGCAGAAGGCAGCGTATGTATGATTTTTACTGTCCCAGGACTAATTTTCTGACAAATGTTTTAATAGTTTACTTCGAGACACAGTGCAGCACAATCACCGCATCAGACAGATCCTCAATCGAATATCCATCGGTGTGAAAGATTATGATGCCATACAGCGCAAGACCATGGGGATACTTGGTCAAAGGCAGCGAGTTCTTCCTAAAGACCTTGTCGAGTCCTTTGGACATGATCCAGCTGCTGTGACTGGTCTAACAAGACGCTTGAAGGGGTGGCGAGCAGTTGAAGACATCCATCAACGATTGGTGAAACAGCGCCAGATTTTTTCTGCGTTCATTGCCTTAGAATCACATAGGATGGTTGACCACAAGAGTATACTAGATGATAAAGTCTCTCGGCTCATTCAGAGTTTATCTGTCCTAGAAGAGCGGAGAGAAGAATTGACCAAGAGAGCAAAAGATGTTGAACACTTGCTTCAGGATGTACAAAAATCCTACGAATCTGCCAAGACGAACTACGATAAGTCAGTAGCCCTGACATCTAACCTCTACCCTGAGGTAAGAATTTGCATTTGTCACTAACCATGCTGGCTATTGATGACCCAAAAATAGCTTTCACAAGCCGTCCTTCTAGAGGAGAGCTATAAGGACCAGTATCAGCAAATCTGGGAATTTGGCATGGATGCTTTAACGCTTTTACTGGATACCGTGACACCTTTCTGGAGAACATACGGTAAAACTATAGGCCAAGATGTCCGAGATTTCCTTATTATTCCATTATATCGAAATGAGTTCACTGGTGAGGCCAAACGATACCCTATCAATGCCCTTCCGAAGCGATCACCACACCATTGGCTTGGCTTGGCAATTGTGCTACTCAGTTCTATCTTGTGGACTTTAATACAGGTTCGTGTAGTACTTTCATCTATGATGCACTCCAAATTGCGATGGATACCGATTGAAGGGATGCGATATACCGTCTTGCCCTTCTTCTGGTTTGGTGTTTTCATTCAGTGGTTTGCCGTTCTCGTGGAATGTGGAATTGTATTCACGGAAATGGGTGTCGTTGCGTGGTGGCTGGGATGGTCCGTTAACTTATTAAATTGACGCTTGTTCAAATTGATCAGTTATTCGTCATTCTGATTTCTCTTTCTAATCCACACTTATCCTTTCAAGCACTCCGAACTTTTTTTTGAAACACCTTCAATCTAACTTAATGCTATATTGTATGTGATATTATTATGAATTGTAGCACTTATCACCTCTGCAGAAACTTACATGGAAACACTAGAAAGCATGCACTTGCGGAGCATCAGGAATAAATAATGTGATTTTTGAACACCTGCTGATGCAGTGACTGGGTGACCCGAATGTAAAGCTGGAGATCGAGTTGACACTGCAGTGGACGCTCCATCTATTGGATTCACGGGGGTGTGCTTGTAAGTGATGTCATCACAGGGATCTCGGAATCAGGCTTAGGAACTGTAAGGGAATCGTATGATGGAAAAGACGGTTTTCGAGGCAGTTGGGGAACTGTGTCATCCGCCTTTCCAGCATCAACGCATTCTCGGCAAAATCCTGTTGACGTTGTCAGCCTCTAGTAGAACAATTGAGCTGTAAAGACTCACGCCCACCCTTCATCAATGGTACATCCATCTTGAAACACACAGTGCACCGTATGATTGGTGAGGGTTTTTGAGCAGATTGATATCGTCGGCGCTTTGGTTCTTTTGGTTCTTTGGAAGATTCGTTGGATTTCTGGGTCTGAGCAGAGTAAGTTGCTGGTGCAATTGCCGTACCCTCAGTTATGGATGGAACTAGAGCTGTCTGAGAAGTCAATTTTGGTTTTGGTACAGTTTTACGACGAGGACGAGGAGGATTTAAGGGGCCTTGTTTCATTGGCTTCATGGTGTAACCGACGGTTCGTACCTGGCAAGGAGAGTCAAAAAATCAAATTACAGAGTTTGACTAGTACTTACAGCTTGAAGTTGTGTTAATAAAGCTCCTTGAGAAATCTGATGGGCAATGTAAACTTTTGGTCTCTTGGGCTAAGAGGCGTGAGCTATGGCATGAAAAGCGAGATCAAGTACATACTATCTTCGCTAAGGCTGCGGCATTGTCCTTATTTTGATCTTCCCCTCCAATCCAATTCAGGATCAGATTGTAGATAGCATCCGGTGCCTTCCGCAAACCAAATTTAATAGGTCGAGGGGGATTCTTATCCGGCTCGGACGGATTCGAAACATCCGACGTGGACGATGCTTGCGGAATCGGAAGGCGAAGAGTGAAGGAGACCTCGGATAAGCCAGAGCCATCTTTCGACAGAAGACGTGAGCATGAAGCAAGAGATCCTCGAGGTATCAACCACCGCTCATTAGGTATTTCTTGATATTCCATTACAAGATCCCATTCTCTGATGGGTGGAAGATGTACTTGTTGTTCAGTGGATAATGTAAGTGAGGATGGTGCGCCGGAAATTTTGACGCCAGGAAGATGAGGAAGGGCAAAAGCAAAGTTTCGTATCTGCTCTGGAGTAGCACTAGGTTCAACAGCGAGCCGAAACTTGGCTGCGAAGATTGGATTGACGGATGCCTCATGGTGGATTCTAGCAACAAGGTCTGATGATATTGTATACTCCAGTCCCCCACCCAGAGCGAGTCTGAGCTGGGTTACATCCTTATTACTCGATGAGCACGATGGCATTTCTGGTGTCGCAGGCGGCATAGGGATGGTTGTACTTTGTTGGGCCCCCTTAGAAGGGTAAGAATTAGCTGCGGTCGAAGTGGGTGGCAATCGGTATGTCGGGACAGTAGATGCAGGTTGCATGTAATGTACCTCATAGAATGTGGTCTGCCGAAACTGATGTGGGCCGATGACGAGGTCGCACTTGCCCCTTGACATGATTGTATGGGGTGGTGGTGGTTCCGGTACTTTGGCACCTCGGACCCTACTAGTAAATTTTCGAAATGTGTGGTTGAGCCATTGGTCTCGAGCTGTCAATTACGGTGAGCAAAAATTTACAGCAGAGAAATACACAGCCTACATTGACGCAATGAATGTGCAAGCACAAGACTGAATTGTAGTAAGCAATTGGTGTTGAGAATCCAGAAGCATGAAAATGATACCTGTCGGGAATAGACTTGAGACCAATATCGACGTCCGCGGTGTCGAGTTCCCAGTTTCGCTTCTTACCATAGGGAAAGTCAATCCGAGCCATGAGTGGGATGAGGAGACCCACGGGCTTCCATTTCTGGATAGTTACCTTAACCATCACATCTCATGTACGGACTTCATCTCATTCATGAATGCTCTTTGCTCGACATTGCTTCTGATAGACAGGGTTGAAAAACTTGCACAATGAGCAGTCGAATCCGTGAGTTGTGTCACTTTTGTCCAAAGCGCTGCTCCAATTTGCCAATTTAGAAAAAGGGAGTACTGTCTTCCGCCCTGTAGCGAAAGCGCGCTCGCGTGCACCAACAGTAGTTCCTTCCCAAACCTCGTCTAGCTTCTTAAATCCAAGAACAGTTCATGAAGATAATCCAACTCAACAGCCCCTCTCACAAGCAGACTCTTTCATCGCACCTCCTACGAATCCTGAACTTCGACCGATTCCTATCGTACCCCCGCAACAGCAGAATGTGATGATTGATTCACTTTTTTCTGCTCATGGAGTAGACTTTTCTGATCCTCCTATACATTCTGATTCTCCTCCGGTCCTCATCAACACTTCTGATTTACCGTCCAGTTTGATTAATGTCGGACGCAGCATGTCCAACTCGATAATTATGCCTCAGCAGGACAATCGGCCACCTATGGTTTTCCCCCATACATTTGATCTTTCTCATGAGTTGGCCATAATGACTTCTGAGCCTAGTCAACAGACCCCAGTCATCCTCACTTCCTCTGGCCAGCCAGTTGAATTTACCAACACACCAATACTACCTGTGTTTGACAATTCTCAACAAACACCAGCGCCTGAAAACCCATCTCGACAACAAGTACAAGGTATCTATTTAGAGAAACCAAGACGAAAGAGGAGGATTGACAGTGATGGGATTGCCTCTCAACCGAAATCTTGTAGTACCACTCCCCGCCAAAGACGATCTCCCGGGCCGTCTCTTCCGCCCTTCGATCCCAATGTTGATCCTGGCGAGGACATAGATCCTACTGTCGTAACTATGGCCACACTCTGTAATGATACAGGCCAGGGTCGTGTCAGTAGCAAAGCCGCCGAGATTCTCACTAATCATGTGGCTTGGAAAGCCAGGAATAGAGAGAGAAGGACCCGCATGCGAGTGGCCATGGAAGTCAAAAAGCATGGTCGGCAGGTTGAACAGGAAACCGAACAGCATCCTTCAGTCCCTCTGGGAGATGCTGTTACTCCCAACGATAGCAACGAGAATGCTGGCCAAAGCACTTTGGGTACAGATGAGCAGACTGGCATCGACTATTCTCAACAAATGGAGACAAGTCGCTACAATGTCCAGGTTCGGATAGGTCCCAATGGCGAGACAATTATCGATGAAGAATCCCTCGTAGTTGACCGAGCCGAGAATGAAGATACCTCGGATTACATTCACGTTGTTGAATCTGACCACACAAAATTTGTCAATTCCGGGACCTATGGGAAGCGATATCGCGGTTCGCGTTGGAGTGCCGAAGAGACCGAACTATTTTATAATGTAAGTCAGCCTTATAGCCATGCCCATAAACTGATCACATGAACTAGGCCCTCTCACAATATGGAGAAAACTATGAACTTATTGCATACGTATTGCCTGGTCGTGATCGTAAATCTTGTAAAAACAAATTCAAAGCCGAAGATAAGAAAAATCATGCTCGTATAAATTATTGCCTCAATAACAGGATTCCAGTCGGTAGGTCTCCTAGAGCGATCATAACTTGGATTTCAACTCATCAATCTTAGACATGAAGACATTAGAACGTATGACAGGCAAGGACTTTTCGGGTCCAGTTCCCGAAATACGTGCTCCGCCTCCTCCAGTGATACAACTAGAACCACCGCAAGAGCAAGGGAGTGCAGAAGAGATTACCTCACGTGCAGCGCTAACAAAACAAGTCAAGAAACGTGGTCGATCGAGAACAGCTGGAATTCCAGAGCAAGGTGTAGTAATTGTTGGCGATATAGACAGTGTTTCGTTGTAGGTGGAGAGTTTGTGATGTGGCCTTGTATACTAAACTTTCGCCCTTCTCACTACCAATCCGTATGATCCTAAACTAAAATAGAAAATGTGGAACCAAACTGATTTGTCGGGCATGCAATCAATGCAATCAATGCTGGATGACTTATCGTAGGGATTCTGAGAGAATTTAGGGGTGTAGTGTACACTTGAGATTCTGAGGAAATTTGATCCCGGCAACTGAGATGTTATGATGATGTCACGTACATGTTGGACCATAGAGCCCAACGTCAGGGGTGTATAAAAAGGGGTGAGTCAAGTAACGTTCAAGTAGGACCAGCGAGCATAGCGCAGCGTATAGATATACTAACTGACTCACCTAGTGATGAATAGACGACAATACTGTCAGTGAGGTGAACGTAAAGGAAGGAAGAACTCTATTCTGTGTCATAAGACATGGTAAATTATATACTCAGCTACAATAGATAAGCAACTCCATTCGTAGTCGAGGGTTGGTGGAGCTGTTGTAGTGATCGGTCGTCCTCGATCACGTTCTTAGGTGTTGGAATCCGTGCCGGGGCAGAAGTTGTCGTCGCCTATAATCATATGTTATGGCATTCAGTGCTCCTCCAAGGAATTGATGTAGTCATCTCGGTGCTGTGTAGTAACCCTTGTGTCCCTCGTCGTTCAGTGTGCCGATCCATCCTTTAATGTTAAGATGAATGGTCCTATGATAAAATACTTCATTTCACCTTCGAAAGACAAAATGATTGAGCACTGTCTTTAACATTGTGAGGAGAAACTTGATTGTACCTTAGAGTATTTATAGATTGTTAGCCTATTTTTGTCTCCATTCCACAGTGGACAAATTTCAAATAATAGTATTTAGCTTTGATCCGTCTATCCTGTTGTGGAAAATGGAGTCGCAAGCTGGTTTGGACTTGGAACAGAAGAGGTTATTCCTTTGCAAACCAGTGAAGTACATAGAACTAACTACCAAGCTTATATATCATTGAAAATATCTAGAATGTTCTTGTACCTTCGGCCGGATCATTGACGCAGCATAAATAAATATGCACGCAGGGAGTGAGGGAAAGGAAGAAAGACCTTAAATTATTCCCTATTTTATATATCTAAGTATCCTAGAAACTGCTCCAATAAATGATGTTTCCATGACATCTCGGTGTCATCCCATAACCGATATCATTCTGCGATAATCATGATGTCGGCTTGATAATCCATTAAAGAGAACATCTGGGACATACTAGATACAAGGCCTCCCAACCTCCCAGATCTTGACATCTAGGGAAGTCTGGGAGAGTCCCCAATTTTGAAATCCATGTCAAGCACCTCGACATGGAGTATTTGGATTGTTGAAATACAATCGAGGGAGGGTACAAACAAATAGTGAATACAAACTACTTACACTACTTATATATCTATCTACATCATGTAACGTAGCTGCCAATATCAATTGATCCCATCATGTGCATCGCGCAGGCTTGCATAGAATCCATAGAAGGAAGTCATCCACTTCGGGAAGAACTTTTAGTGAAAGCTAAATTTAGGCCACCCTACGTCATTTGATATTTGATGTCGCTCAGATAACAGCTGTTTTTCTATGCCATGTACGCAAAGTACCGAAGCCCTAGTTTACACTAAACCCTCGAGCATATCAAGATGGCCCACAAGATTGTTATATGTGGCGCAGGGTTTCTGGGCAAGTTAATACTGATTTTTATGACGCAGTCAGCTAAGGAAGGCCAGGGCAGGTATGAATATTGCTCGCCAGATTATGAGTGTGTCCGTAAGTTCCTCAGCGGTCCGACGTGTGCAGCTTTCCTCGCGTAACCCGTTGCCAATTCATGCAAAACTTGAGAAAGAACTTCAGGGAGACCGTCTTCTTCCACCCGTCACCCTTGATATAACCAAACCTTCCACTCTGATACCAGCCTTCGAAAATGCAGGTGTTATTGTGTCCCTTGTTGGGCTCATGCATGGCACCCCGCAGCAATTTGAAGATATTCAATGGCATGGTGCTGAAAATGTTGCCACAGCAGCCAGGCAGGCCGGCGCTAAGCTCGTTCACTTTAGCGCAATAGGCGCTGATCCAGATAGCCATATTCCGTATGCAAGGACCAAAGGCCTGGCAGAGATAGCCGTGCTGAAAATTTGCCCTGACGCAACGATTATTAAACCAAGTTTGGTGTTTGGTCCTGAAGATGACTTCTTTAACGTATGTCTTTTGTTTTTTTTTTTTGAAAGATTGGCGTCTAAGAGGGCCGTGAAACAGCGGTTCGCAAAGTTGGCGAAATTTCTTCCGTTCTTGCCGGTCTATGGAGGCGGTACAACACGTCTTCAGCCCGTTTATGTAGGTGATCTGGCCCGCGCAGTTGAGGTCATATCACGGATGGATCCTAGTATCGAGAGTCAGATCTCCGGGAAAATTATCGAAGCTGGCGGTCCGAATGGTAAGTATTAACATGTCTTCCTATGCTCAGAACTTGGACGAATCGCATACAGTATACACATTCAGACAACTTATGGAGTTGGTCCTGGAACACACAAATCGACGCCGACTTATTATCTCATTTCCTTTTTCGTTTGGTTATATTCAAGGTGCAATACTAGAGCTGCTTCCTCGCAACCTCTTCACCGTAACTCGGGCTCAGGTGAAAAATACCCCTGTATCCACCGATAATGCACTGACAAATCACAATTCACGTCACTATCAGATTGAACAACTCCAGAAGGATAACATCGTGACCGAAGACAGTCATCTTCCCTTCAAAAAGCTCATTGAGGAGGGCTATGGTCATTCTGTTCTAGAGTCTTTGCTCTATCGCCTCCCTCAGTATTTGCGCTAAGTGTAACAAGTAGTTTAGGAAATCGTCTTCTTTTGTAGGATAAGCGATGTTTGATTATGGCCGCACATCGTTATGTCACATTAACTCAGAGCCGAATATCCTGTCACGTCGATATTTATCCTCACCATTCTGGGCATGGTGAATATATCCCCTTGGTGTTTGCTTACTGCCTCATTATCCTGGAGGTGGCTCATCATCGATCATGCATCGATCATGGGATAAACCGTTACGTAACAAAAGTCTGTCGACTTCAGGGGTGACAAATGCAAAACCTCTTCAACCTCTTTTCCTTGTCCACGAACAATGAACAAAGAACCTGAGAATTCGGGTACCGACTTGAATCTAGCTCGGTCTAAAGCATTTACACCCAATAATGAAAATCAGACATCGAACTCATCTCATGAAACGGAAGCCAAGCAGTCTCCGACCTTTGATGACAAACGCATCTACAGTAAGAAGGAGAAATGGTTAATTGTTTGCATGATCGCATTCTTTGGCATCTTTAGGTGAAGATCGAAGACCATATAGTGGAAATGTTTCTAAAGATCTTTTTCAAGTCCATTCACTGCCAATATCTACTTCCCCGCAATACCTATTTTGACGGAGGTATTCCACAAGTCAACCGAACTCATTAATTTGACAGTAAGTATGGTAACTTGTAGTGGATGCTAACGAGCCACTAATATCTACTAGGTTACTATGTACATGGTACTTCAAGGTATTGGTGAGTGCTTTGCATCTTTCATTTCAAGAGCCCTGTGCCTAAGGGTTTACCTAGCTCCTATGGTATGGGGAACGCTCTCAGACACGGTTGGTAGAAGACCCATAACTGCTGCTTGCCTCCTCATATTAGCTTTGTCGTGTGTTGGGCTCGCATTGGTATCAACTTCTGCATATTGGTTACTCATGATCCTCCGATGCTTGCAAGCCGCTGGATCAGCTAGCACCATCGCTGTTGGCGCTGGCGTCGTCTCCGACATATCGATACCCGAAGAGCGAGGAGGATTTTATGGCTTTTTTGTCCTGGGACCGATGGTCGGCCCTGCACTTGGCCCAGTAATTGGCGGAGCATTAACGCAGGGACTTGGTTGGAGGTTCGTCTCTAGCGCACACCTGGTGTCATATCTCACCAATCAACACGAAAAGGTCGATCTTTTGGTTCATGCTCATAGCTTCATCCGCCTGTCTCGTCATAATCCTCCTGTGTGTAATAGAAATCATCTTTCTTTGCTTTGATCTTATCTGAAGTCCAGGATAATGCCTGAGACACTCCTTTCAGTGAGATACAAGAGAACAAGAATTGCGAAAATCATTTACACTCCTATCATACCGGTCGTTGGTCGGAAGCAAGAAGGGAACCGACCTCAAGGTATACCTCAGGTGCCCAAGAAGTCATTTCAGAATCCGTTCAAACTCCTTGTAAAGCCGGATATCATACTTCTACTGATTGCCAATGCACTCATATGTGCCTTGTTTTATGGGGTTCTCGCCTCTATTTCTACGCTCTTTGATCAAACGTATGGCTTAGATGCGACGAAGATAGGACTCTGTTTTCTAGCCATGGGTGGCGGAATGGCTTTTGGAAGTAGCATAAACGGCAAGCTATTGGACAAACAGTATGAATTAGAGAAGAAGCGGTTTATCGAGCGGATGTCGAAAGACTCTGAAAGGCAGATTGATCCAAAGGGTCTGACGCAGACTCCAGAGTTTCCTTTAGAGAGGGTAAATTTACACGTTTTCTATAGATTTTGGAATTTAAGTCTGCGTTTTCAGGCCCGTCTGAGTCTAATGCCACTCTTGGTCATCCTTCTTGCTGCAGTAACAGCCGGATATGGCTGGGCAGTGGAAAAGCATGCAAATATTGCTGGCCCTCTGATCCTTCATATAATTAGTGAGTGTCAGGTGTTATTCCAGGAATCTAAACTCAGTTCAACTAGTTGGTTATTTGTGCATGGCAATCATGAACGGATTATCTACTATCATGCTTGACCTTGTGCCTGGTCAGAGCTCAGCAGTCACTGCCTGCGTAAGTGTATCTGAATCTCCGTTCTAGAGCCTATTCATACCCTTGGCACAGAATAATCTCTTTCGGTGTCTATTGAGTGCTGCTCTGGTTTCAGTCATCGAGCTTATCTTCGGTGCCATCGGCGTTGGGTGGACTTACGTGCTCCTGGCTGGCATAGCACTCTTTTCTTTACCTTTTGTTTACATAGAGATCAAATTTGGTCCTAGGATCAGGAGGAAGCGCCTGAGTGTTCAAACAAAGAGCTAGTCAATGCGTTTTCGGGTTTTTGCAGCCTCTTACTTCTGTATAAGATTGGACGCCCATTTAGCTGGGAGCATATTTAAATCCTTTGTTTTCATAAAAAATTCTAAATGTTCTCTTCTCAGTTTACTTCCTTCTTTGAGAAACCACCAAGTTAGAAAGTTATCTTTCTGGAATCAAGATCTAAGTAAATTACTACCATGCTCTCTCGTATTGATTGGCCGCTTTAACTCGAATGTTGAGCTTCTGGGCAGCCATTAGCGGCCAGTGAGGATTTCGCAGTAGTGCCCGAGCCAATAGAATAACATCTGCTTTCCCTTCCTTTAGGTAGGATTCAGCTTGTTCGGGCTCTGTAATCATCCCAACGGTACCTATCAGGAGCTCAGGTACAGCTCTTTTGAGTTCTGCGGCGAATGGGACCTAAACATTATCTCATCATTACTGGGCAACTTCAAGTACTATGACCACTATCCTGATATCCAGGTTGAGGAGGAATGACTTCTGCAGCCCAATTTCCCCCTGAACTGCAGTCAAGAAGATCAACCCCAAGCTCCTGCAGTCGAGCAGCAAGGATTTTGCTTTGCTCTATACCCCATTGCAGCCATTTACCATCCGTGCTTTTTTCAGGTCCTTCGGCCCAATCTGCGGCACTTATACGAACGAACAGAGGTCCACTCCACACTTTACGGACTTCCTGGGCGAGAGTACTGATAACACGTAGACGATTTTCCAGAGGTTGACCCCCATATATGTCATCACGGATATTAGATAAAGGTGACACAAAGGAATGAAGTAGATAACCATGCGCTGCATGTATTTCAATGAAGTCGACTTCAGAAGGAGAGTGAGCAGCAGGTCTTTGGCTAAGGAGAAACTTCACGCACATCCTGCTTTCTCTGCACGTTTAGCTGATTCAACAAAAGCCTTGATAACTTGATCGATATCTTCTACAGACATTGGCCTTGGATCAGGATAGCTACCTTTCTTGAACGATAGATCACTTGGTCCATATACTGACAAAATGTGAGTCCAATGATTCGAAAGAGAAGGAGATAATACCTTCTTTAGGCCACCCATTCGCTTCCTCTGTGGCCAAAGCATTTCCCGTAGTTCTTCGAATCCAAGGTGCAAGCAGAGAAGCTTTCCTGCCGGCGTGGGCGAGCTGAATGCCTATCTTCGTTCCTTGAGCATGGACAAAGGTGGTGATTCGTTTGAGGGGTTCAATTTGTGTATCAATCCATAATCCCTATTTTTCAAGTAAACTCATATAGATGTTATAGGGTATTTTCGTATTCACTGCATCCTGGGGCGAAATTCTTCCCTCAGGAACCACCGAAGTCGCTTCCACGATGATCGCTGCAACCCCTCTTGATGCAAATCCCTAACAACTCGTTTCAACATCAGCTAGCAACAGACAACAGAATATCCATACACCTAGATGCACGAGATGCCAATCGGTGGCGTGTCCGTTGTCAGAGCTGTACTGACACATGGGGGACTGTAGGTGAGATGAGCAGGTATCACTGAGTGATCAAGGTTGGTAAAACTCACGACCCATATCCTATTCTTGAAGGTTACACCTCTGATTGTCAAAGGTTTGAAGAGTAACGGTGATTCTGAATCCTAAACCTAATCAGCCACTGCTTGCGGAGAAACAAGTAATTGACTTGCCTGGTCCCACGATGTTCCGATCTCAGGTTCATTCAAAGGATAGAACTCCCTTGCACCTGGGACTTGTTTGTTAGTCAGATCAGAGGGCATAGTACCTCGACGGGTATCGTGAAAGTAATGAGATCAATCTGCCTTGAAATAGATAACGGTATCAAAATGTTTGTCAGCACGGGACAAGCGTTATTCGCGTAAATGGGAATGGGAATGTTTGAACTACGATCCAATGGAAGTGTCGTTACCCAATTTCCTCATAGCAGAGCTCAAGAGGATTGACTCTACAGCCGAATATAGTGGTCATCTCCCGAAGATACAGTCCTCCACTGGATCCACCTACTTCGTCAAGCTTGGGTCTTCTTCAGAACACGAACAGTATGTCGGAGAAGCACAATCGCTGAAGGCCATAGAGATTGCTGCTCCTGGACTGGCACCCAAGCTATTCTCTTATGGGCAGGATGAGGGTGGGAGGCCTTACTTCATCTCGGAGTACAAAAGCATTGTTGGTCTATCTGGAAACTCGGCCAACATGCTGGCGAAGAGGCTTGCCACAGAGTTACATCAGTATAAAAATCAAGAGGGCTTTGGCTTCAACGTACCAACATTCTGCGGGGTGACAAAACAGAAAAATGGGTGGTATAGAACTTGGGAGCACTGTTATGACAATCTGATTGGAACTTTGCTGGAGGATTTGGCCGAGCATGGTTACGACGATCTTGTCAAAACAGGCGAGGAAGTGCGGGAACAGTACGTGAGGTTTCTGCCAGGAGAGTGATAATATCAGGCTGACACACACAAGAGTCATCCCTAAACTGCTTGGTATTATGAGTCCAAAGACTGTCAATATGTAATCTAACTCTAACCCAGGCCACCTTAAGATACAACCTGCCCTGCTGCACGGTGACCTTTGGGTCCGGTTCTAACATCTTAAATTTCTTTGTCTGTTCGGTGACACTTGTCCTAGAGTGGTAATGTGGGTGTCGATTTACCGACAGGCGAGCCTGTGATATTTGATCCGTCCTCGTACTATGGGCATAATGAGGCGGAGTGAGCCAGTCTTTCCTTAATAGGGACATGCACTGACTGTAATGAAGTCTCGCCATTGCTCGTATCTTTGGAGGCTTTCCACCATCATTTTTCGAGACCTATCACAAGTATTTGCCCAAGACTGAGCCGATTTCCCAATATGACTTGAGAGGAGAGCTCTACAAACTATATCACTATCTGAATCACACCGTTCTGTTTGGCGTAAGTCGTTTGATGGGATGTCCATACTCTGAGCTGAGCTTTTTCATAGGGTGGATATTCGGATAGTGCGCATAGGATAATGAAGAAATTACTTGCAGAAGTCCCAGATCCGTAATATAGATGACTCGATATAATTCATGCCTGTTATAACTCTGTCATAACCCAAGATTTTCCGATCTCCTAAGTTGACCTTTGAGTGTCTAAATTTCATACTCCTTCATACTCCATACGACATGGGTTGACTGTCAATGAATGGCAGTGTTTGAGTATGTGTATACGCTTTTTTTTCAACAACGACAAATATATCGACCCTCTGTCCACTCCAGCCATCCCAGCTTTTGGAGGTTTGAATCTTGAAGAAGATAGGCACTATTAACAACACACTACTTGTTCAGGTACTCACTATGGAAATGGGCCAGGGTAAGGCGCATGCGTTAGTTGACCTTTTCTTGCTCAAAATTTCAAGATATCAACGCCGCACACGAAACGTATGATTATGAGGATCCCAGTTACGGTGTAGATGGAGACGATGGGTATGAGGAGATTACGCAGGAAGACTGCTGGACCGTTATTTCAAGTTTCTTTGACCAGAAGGGTCTTGTGCGGCAACAACTTGATTCCTTCGATGAGTTTGTCCAAAATACCATGCAGGAGCTTGTGGACGAGAATTCGGACCTCATATTAGACCAAGCAGATCAGCATACAGGGCACGAGACAGACATGAGTCGCCGCTATGAGATCAAATTTGGTCAAATATACCTTTCTCGGCCAACAACCACTGAGGGGGATGGTGCTGTTGCATCTATATTTCCTCAAGAGGCTCGACTTCGTAACTTGACTTATTCTGCGCCTTTGTATATCGAGATGCGAAAGCGTGTTCTGGTAGGGCGTGAGGATCCCGATACTCCTGGTGAGGTTGCTTGGGAGGCAGAGAGGGAAGATAATCCGGATGATGTATCAAAAGCATGTCTTGGGAGGGTGGGTTCCCTGATATGCTGTAACATTTTTGGAGATAACATTGAGTGGTATAGGTACCAATCATGCTGCGCTCAACTTTCTGTATTCTTCGTGGACTACAAGACCAGGATCTCTACGACCTCAATGAATGCCCCTATGACTCTGGAGGATACTTTATCATCAACGGTTCTGAGAAAGTGTTGATTGCGCAAGAGAGAATGGCCACCAATCATGTCTATGTTTTTGCTAAAGCCCAGCCCTCGCCTATAAATTTCCTTGCAGAGATTCGCAGTGCGGTGGAGAAGGGAGGAAAGACTATCAGTCAATTCCAAGTCAAGATGTTCCATAGAAATCAAGAACGTTCGGTACATATGCAGCCTATGATTCTCAGAAAACTCAATGATTTTGTGATTTAGTTGGGCAATGTCATGAAGGCTACAATACCTTACATCAAAGTCGATATTCCCATTTGGGTCGTTTTTCGTGGTCTTGGAGTCATCTCGGACCGGGACATCTTAGAGCACATTTGCTATGATCTGCAGGACACACAAATGTTGGAGATGCTTAAGCCTTGCATAGATGACGGCTTCGTCATCCAGGATCGAGAAGTTGCCTTGGATTTCATCGGTAATCGTGGTACAACCACTGGTTTGTCTCGTGAACGTCGTATCCGTTATGCGCAGGAAATCCTGCAGAAAGAAATGCTACCTCATGTCTCCATGGCGGAGGGTTCGGAATCAAAGAAGGCGTATTTCTTCGGTTATATGATTCATCGTTTGCTCTTGGCGGCCATGGAGCGACGAGAGCTTGACGACCGTGATCATTTTGGTAAAAAGCGTCTTGATCTGGCAGGCCCCCTCCTTGCCAACCTATTTCGCATGCTGTTCCGAAAATTGACCAAAGATGTATACCGATATCTTCAAAAGGTAACTCTTGATTCTATTTTGGCATCTAATTAGAGTTCATGCGTCATTCCAGTGTGTGGAAACACACAAGGAATTTAATCTCACTCTTGCTGTCAAACACCAGACTATTAGCAATGGTCTCAAGTATTCTTTGGCTACCGGAAATTGGGGCGACCAGAAGAAATCCATGTCGACGAAGGCGGGTGTCTCTCAGGTGCTGAACCGTTATACGTATGCATCAACACTTTCCCATTTGCGCCGTTGCAATACTCCCCTTGGACGTGAAGGCAAAATTGCTAAGCCACGTCAACTTCATAATACCCATTGGGGTATGGTGTGTCCTGCCGAGACGCCCGAAGGTCAAGCTTGTGGTCTTGTTAAGAACTTAGCACTCATGGCCTGCATATCCGTCGGTTCCTATTCTGCTCCTGTCATCGAGTTCTTGGAGGAGTGGGGTCTTGAATCTCTTGAAGAAAACGCTCACTCCACCTCACCATGTACGAAAGTATTTGTCAACGGCGTTTGGATGGGTGTTCATCATGACCCGGCTAACCTCGTCAAAACCATAAAGAAACTGAGGAGAAAGGACGATATTAGTCCGGAAGTCTCGGTTGTCCGTGACATTCGAGAAAAGGAGCTCAGGATCTACACTGATGCTGGCCGTGTTTGTCGGCCACTGTTCATCGTGGAAAACCAGCAGTTACTTCTGCAGAAGAAACATATCCGCTGGCTTAATGACAGCTATGATGACGAAGGCAATGAGTACAAATGGGAGCAGATGATCAAGGGTGGTGTAATTGAGTTATTGGATGCCGAAGAAGAAGAGACTGTCATGATTTCCATGACTCCTGAAGACCTAGAGAATTCCCGACTCCAGGCTGCCGGTATTGATCCTCACGCAAATGATGGAGACTTCGACCCTGCTGCACGATTAAAGGCCGGAACTCACGCACATACTTGGACACACTGTGAGATTCATCCTAGTATGATTCTCGGTATTTGCGCGAGTATAATCCCTTTCCCCGATCACAACCAAGTAAGTCAGAATCATCTTAGATTTCAAATGTTGCTCATTGTCGACACAGTCCCCTCGCAATACCTACCAATCTGCTATGGGTAAACAGGCTATGGGCATTTACCTTACTAATTTCTTAATCCGTATGGACACCATGGCTAATATTCTCTATTACCCTCAAAAGCCTCTTGCCACCACTCGTTCTATGGAGTACCTCAAATTCCGTGAGCTGCCCGCTGGTCAAAATGCGATTGTCGCTATCTTATGTTATAGCGGCTACAACCAAGAAGATTCAGTCATCATGAACCAAAGCTCCATCGATCGAGGTCTTTTCCGAAGTATATACTACCGCAGTTATATGGATATGGAAAAGAAGAGTGGCATTCAGCAGCTAGAGGATTTCGAGAAGCCGACGAGAGAGACCACACTTCGGATGAAGCATGGTACATATGACAAGCTGGAAGATGACGGCTTTATTGCTCCGGGTACTGGTGTTCGGGGAGATGATATTATCATTGGAAAAACGGCGCCCATTCCGCCCGACAGTGAGGAGCTTGGTCAGCGAACGCGTGCACATACTAGGCGTGATGTTTCAACCCCTCTCAAGAGCACAGAAATTGGCATGGTTGACCAGGTTTTGATCACTACTAACTCGGAAGGTACTAAGTTTGTGAAAGTTCGTGTTCGATCTACACGTATACCTCAAATTGGCGACAAGTTCGCATCTCGACATGGTCAGAAGGGTACCATTGGTATCACATATCGCCAAGAAGATATGCCCTTCACTGCTGAGGGTATCGTACCTGACCTCATCATCAATCCCCATGCCATTCCATCCCGTATGACTATCGGCCACTTGGTCGAGTGTCTACTGTCCAAAGTAGCTACACTCATAGGAAATGAAGGTGATGCCACCCCTTTCACGGATCTTACTGTTGAATCCGTGTCTACCTTCCTCCGAAGAAAAGGCTATCAGTCTCGTGGCCTCGAGGTTATGTATCATGGCCACACAGGCCGTAAGCTTCAAGCACAGATTTATCTCGGGCCAACGTACTATCAACGTCTCAAGCACATGGTGGATGACAAGATACACTCGCGTGCTAGAGGTCCTGTACAGATTCTCACGAGACAACCTGTGGAGGGTCGCAGTCGTGACGGTGGTTTACGTTTTGGAGAAATGGAGCGTGATTGTATGATTTCCCATGGTATCGCTGGTTTTTTGAAGGAGCGTCTATTTGAAGCTAGTGACGCATATCGTCTACACGTTTGTGATATGTAAGTGCCCTTTCATCCTAACTTGGATTAACCTTCATTTTTTTACTTCTAGCTGTGGCTTAACTGCCATTGCCAATCTCAAAAAACAAAATTTTGAGGTCTGTTCTCCTCACACTATCAGAAGTACTCGTTATTGACGAAAAGATTTCCAGTGTCGTGCGTGCAAAAATAAGACAGCTTGTTCACAACTCTACATCCCTTATGCTGCTAAGCTACTCTTCCAGGTACATGTCATACCATCGTCATACCATCTACGTTGACCCTTCGCTGACCAAACATATTTCAATAGGAATTACAGAGCATGAACATTGCTGCTCGGCTATATACTGTGTCTTCTGGGCGTATTCGAGATTGATGTTTACTACCTGTTTATTAGGTTAGAATTTGTAATTATTAATACATGCCACCATGAAAATGGACTACGAAGACACGAATCGTCTACATACAATTGGGGGCTCAAGAGTCCAGCATATCAGTCATCCTTGTCTCCATCCGGACCTATGAGGCCTTGACGTTCTTCAGATCGATTAGCATGTACGTTTTCACCTGAAGGCCGTTCCGTCCGAAGTTTTCTGGAGGGATTCTCCTCTTCATCATCTTCATCGCCAATTTCGAAAACAACCTGGTCCTCGGTAAGTGAAGGGAGGCGACCATTACGGCTACCGACAAGTGTGGCATCATCATCATCCTCATCTCTCAGTCTCTGTCGTCGGGTAAGGGACTCAAGGTCGTAATCTTCAGCATCATTTTCATCTTGAGCAATTTCATCAGACATGGCAAGGCGTCTGTTGTTTGCCGATGGACGCCATAAATAAGCAATACCACCGAAGGCTACTAGGTAGAGAAGAGCCAACCAACCATCAAGTAGCCACCAACGGACTCTCCACTGTTTGGCCTCAAAATCTGGAGAAAACATGAGGATCCAATCACAACGTTGGAAAAAGCTGGGCTCACCTTCGGCCAAACGGCCAGAGAATGCGAGGGAAGAGACGACGAAGAAGGTGAAGATGGTGAAAACGACAAACATGAGGATACGGTGCAGACGCTGGAACATCCTGAGCTTAAAGCGTTGTTTGCGTTCACGAAGGTATTTGATTGTTGCTAGTTACATTATTAAATGGGGCATGGAAAATTTGTTCATCCACACACCATTCAAAGAGTACATGATCCAGAGGAGGAAACCACTGAGAGTAAATGCCAAAGGCACGACGAACACAAGAAAGACCAGGGCCGAAGTTGACTCAAGGGAAAGCTCAACAATCCCAATGGAGTACAGGACTGACGAGATATAAGGATCAAAGCTCCATCCCTACTTGATATTCACTCACTGCCAAAAAGGAAATGCGTGCCGGCCAAGATTTGACACTTCAGCATTGCTCGGCCCAAGGATTCTTTGACCACACTCAAACCCATGGCAACAACAAGTAGCATGAAGAACGACATGGAAGCCTTGCCAGCATCAAGGATAGAAACTTCAAGAACCGGTCAATCAGATGAGGGAACAATAGAATCTTTCACTAACCGACGATAAGAAAGATGGTTGAAGACGTGACCTTTCCGTGTGCGTTCAGATAACGATAGTAAGCTTGTTGTATGGTTAGATAAACGGAAGCCGTAACTTGAGAGTCACTTACTCCAGTTAGCCAGCATCTCAATGACAAGAAGTCCCATGAGGCCCGAGAGATAGTTCTAGGTGATGTTCATCGCCAATCAACTGAAGAAAAGTGATTGAGACACACTTGTAATGGCAAAAGATCTTGAGAGTTCCTCCAGCAAAGATAGCCCCACACCAATCCAGCGAAAGCATAGATTGCCGACATGGCAAAGTAAAACTGGAAATGCGCAGTCATCAGTCATCAATTGAATGCTGCTTCGAGATCCTTCAAGACACATACGTTGACTTTGGGATAGTCTATAGCTTCCAACTGGCCATCGAAAGTATTTTTGAAATAGATATTACCTAAATATTGTGGATGATACGGGACATCTGTCGATGCGCGAGATTTTGTAGACCTAGAGGATATGGGCAATATAGCTGGAATGCTGGAATATGTATCATTATAATAGACAATTGGGATACATACCAACGCAGTAATATCCCGTCTTTGTTACATGGTAATGTATAGCTTGACTATATGTCAGAATATCATCTGGGCTGGGGTTGGGGTTTCCTCGAGGAGCGAAGCGTTGCTGAACTGGCTCAAAAGATTTTATAGACATGGAAGAGGTTGATGCACTGTCAGAGAGAAGAATGCGTGCAGACCAGAAACTAGTATCATTTATGGTCTTGCCTAGTGGAAGATCTAGAATGAAATGGCCGAGGTTTTCTTGTGTGCAGTCACCCTGTACAAGGGCATCTGAGGTACACACGTATGTTTTCTGTTATTTATTTCAATGCAAGGAGACGTGTGAGCAAACATGGGAGCATACTGGTACTAGGTCGTCTTCATCTGCTGAATCCTTCTTTCCTAGGTATGGCGCGTCCGCCCATTCGTAGATTACCATGGCTACTTGTCCTTGCGAGCCCTTGTCAAATGTGACTTGGATTTGTATTGAGGATAGAGCTGACAGAAGGCGAAATCTCCATACCATTAATGTAAGTGTTCTCCCCAGCCCACATGCCGCTACATGTTTGTCTGGAATAATCTGCAGCATACCATGAGGTCATACGCCCAAGAAATACTGAGCAACCAACCTGAGTCCGATATTGAAACCTGGAAAGCGAATACAGGAAGAATTAAGGAGAGTAGAGGAATAAATAAGGCTGAAAATGTGACTTTTGAATGTGAAGGCATGAGGAAAACGTATATTTGTTATTGTTGAACCCGAGGGATGCTGTTGCCTGTGGGCATCATTTGTCTTTCACCATGCTAGGTGACGAGGACGTCTTCGACAGTGTGACCTGGGAGTCTCCTTCTTCTCCTGCATACGAAGACCATCTTGCCGTTCCTTCTGGCCCAGGATTCAGGCAAAGCACCGTGGACTCTGGCGACCCTCATGAGCCCAAATGGGAGGGCTATTTAGTCACCGCCGTGAAAGATCCAGTCAAGGAACTCGCTGAGACTAAAGATGCCTACGTTTCGTACGTTATAACTGCAAGGGTATGCTCCTTTCTGCCGTATCCTGATCCTCCACTGAACCTTGCGGTCAAGACCAACTTACCTATATTCTCCACCCCTAACCCGTCTTCACGGCGGCGATTTCAGGACTTTGTTTTCCTCCGAGACCACCTTGTTCGAGATTTTCCTGCGTGTGTTGTACCTGCCCTCCCCGATAAACACAGGCTGGGTATGGATTCTAATCATGCTTGTCAGGGTTGCTGTAACGCTCTGCAGAGTATATCACAGGTGATAGATTCAGTCCCGAGTTTATGGAACGCCGGAGGCTCGAGTGCGTAAATGGGTATATTCTGAATATCTTACTCACTCGATGCTAAGTCTCCATCGCTTCCTGCAAAGAATATCAAGACATCCCACGCTCCAACGCAGCACACTCGTAAGGGCATTCTTCGAGTCAACAGAATGGGTATCTCACCTTATTCTTTTGAATTTTGCAATCTCTGACCTGTTCATTAGCATGTATACATGCACCAGCACGTTGCCCATCCTCCAAATTCCGAACTATCTCCTAGTATCATTGATAATATCTCCGATACCCTCCTCAATGCTTTCTCCCGTGTCAAGAAACCGGACGAACGGTTTTTAGACATGCGTGAAGGGGTGAGCAAATTTGAGGATGGACTTAATCACACGGAGAGGTTGTATTCACGAATCAGGAACAGAACGAGCGGTAAGTCTATCGCAATAATCATTGTCTTCTCGTCTTTCAGGGTCTGAGGCTGAATGAGATGGAAACCCTGAATCTGGTGAAGATCTCACAGCAGATTATCACGACTTGGCTGTAGCTGTTCAGGGATTAGGATTTTTGGAATCAGGTATAACGGATCCTTTGAACCACTTCTCCAACACTCTTCTTGAATTCTCGGCTCTATTGCGTCATGTCGTGCGTTCTCTGATTTGTCGCTACACATTGACCTGAAATTATTAATAGACCCATACAACTATCGATCCCCTGCTCAGCCATCTCCATTCGTTGCTGACTTACTCCCATGCTAATCGTGCTGTACTCAAGTTACGTGATCAGAAACAACTTGATTTCGAGGAGCTTTCGGATTATCTGTCCGGGGTAACGAACGAGCGCGATCGTCTTGCTGCAGTGATTAGCGGACACGCTGGCAGTACAGGACTGGGTATTGGCGCTTATATCAAAGACCGTATGGACGCACTGCGTGGAGCTGACGACGATAGGAGTCGGGTTGACAAGATGCGCAAACTGGATATTAAGATCAAAGAGGTGGGCCAATACAGGACTTTCAGTGAATTCTCTGCTCAACCCAGCATAGTTACAAGACGCTGTTACGACAGCACACGAGACCTCAGATGCTTTCAGCGATGAAACGCTTCGAGAGCAAATTATTTTTCAACGCGCAAAAGAAGCTGAGATGAAGGAAATGCTTGGGGACTTTGCTGACGGTCAGATCGAGTTCTACAAGGCAGTAAGTTGCGTCTCCAGCCTCACAAAAGTATGTGCGCTCAACATGACGATCAGACTATGGAAGAGTGGGATCGCATCATACCTGTAATACAACGGATTCGTGTGGATATTTAGTTTAATACTGGACATTTAGTTGAATACAGCTTTGCTTCTTATTAACTTGTACTTTAGCATAGTGATTATTAATGATCCTGAATTGTTATGACTCTGTCATGACTCTATGGACCAAACAAATCCTTCATACGTTTTATTTTCTCCCCAGACTCTTGGACGGCCACAGAAAGCTGATGACGTCAATTAGCAGGGTAACTTACTTGAACAAGACAGACGAACATTTATGATTCCGGTGCTGACCGCTCGTATCATATGCATTTCAGCATCATCAGAAGTTCCAGGGGTTGTGTGTTGCGGCTCTGCTGGAATCCAAGGCGGTGGATCCTGGATATATTTAAAGGTTGGTTCAAAACTGGCATAGATGAAAGTAAACCTTGGTATGAGAGACAGTTGGTACTGTGCCATCTTTGAGTTCGATTATGACGGCAAACGAGATATTATCTGATGGTGAGGCCCATGAACAAAAACAAACAGCTTCAATCTTACTGGATGACAGGTTTACCAAGCACACTCACCTCCAAGTTCGAGTTGACCAAGTACAGATTCGATCATATTGATCTTGATGAGGAACGAACGGAAATATTGGACAAGACCACCAGGAGTCATGGCATGTTCGACACTGTATTACCATTAACTGTTGTGATAAAAAAGATACGAGACAGACCAGAATGACCTTGTATCCTTGTCGAAGGGCTCTACTTGAATCATGTGTTCTACTGAGAAGATGAACCGTTCTAGAGCTACTTGTTTCTCGTCTTTGATGACCACTATTATCCGCTGTACATTTCCCTACATGTATATCAATATTCAGACTTTAGGAGAAACGCGTGAATTAATCAACTGACCAGTTCGAGTTCATCACGAACAGCTTTGACGGCTCCGGAAATGTATTCGTTAAGAGTGGGATGTCGAGATTGATATACTGGTGTTTCGTATTTCTTACGACGAACAAAGATATCTGCTGGATAAACTTGACGAACGTAGAGGATCGTATGGATAGCAACTTCAACTGTAGCGCATGAAATTTCCCTATGAGCGAAGAAACCCTTGCAAGTCCGAAAACGCTTGGAACTCACTGAATTCTGCAATACCACGAACTGCCTCTGTTATTTGTCATAAATATGCCA
>Ga0154005_100089_pt1 | contig 50111 bp, 54 predicted proteins | sample TSFL089MetaG_FD_104698 | JGI IMG/M metagenome (GOLD analysis project Ga0154005, IMG submission 104698) | Attine ant fungus gardens microbial communities from Florida, USA - TSFL089 MetaG | ecosystem: Host-associated > Fungi > Mycelium > Unclassified | place: USA: Florida, Lake Talquin State...
GATAAGATGATTGAATAGATTTGAAGAACCATGTAGGACATGTACTCACTGCAGCTACGACAGAATGGGCGATAGATGACCCTCAGGACTCCTCAAAATAGGGGCGTATTGTCAACAACCGACTTATGTGGGGTGGATGAATCATTGTCAGACTTCCAGAAAGTCACTGTCCCATAAATACGGTGACACCTCAAGATATCCCGGTATCGACTATATTCAAATACATGTGTGGTCAGCATGGTTTGCTACATGGGTTCTGAAGATACAAGTCTCTTATAGAAGTCACCTGCATACCCATGTCCTGTACAACACTGTGTAGTAGTTCTCTGAATTAGGGTGACAACAGAGGAAACTTGGTTCTAGTGGGGCCTAGGTGCTGATTGTTAGCTAAAATAGTCAAAAGAATACTCCACGAAGCTGTCGCCAATGAGAAGCAAAAGCTACCGCGGACTGTGTTCGTACACCGCGTAATAAATTGCTGAGTTAAAAAATGAACGTCTTACATAACAGACTAGTCGGCTGTCTTTCCTTTCCTCAACAATGGGCAACCAGGATACATTATCCTCAACGCACAAACTGTCACGGAATATTTATGATATCGAGGAGCGAAGGAGACTTCTTAGTGACGACTTCATCGAAAAACCAGAGCCAGAAACCCTTTTGAAAGCATGGTCAAACTGGAAGATTGTAGTCACTGCTTCGGTTCTTATTTGCCTACTCATTACTAGCGCTGTAGCAGGAACAGTCTTAATTTTTTCATTCTCACAACCTCACCTCCACTTTCACGGAAATGCCTTGAGGTCCAATGGAACACATGATTTCAGGCGAACAGTATTGATGGTTTCTATCGATGGCCTGAGGTGCTTAGGATTTTTCCTGCTCTACATCACTTGGCTCATAAACCATAGAGCAGATTACCTGGACAGGGGGCTCACACCACATCTGTTGGACATCAGTAAAAAAGGTCTCCGAGCCAAATCAATGCGACCAATCTTCCCTGTGAGTCTGTACCTTTGACTTGAGAGGGTTATGTTGAATCTTGATGTAGACAGTGACATTCCCGTGAGAAAATAAGTGCTGATACTGCTTTGCAAAACTTTGATGACTATATGACAGCAATCATTGGGCTCTCATGTGCGTTCCATTGCAGTTGCGATCATTCATCACCAGACATGTATCAGGACAGGACTTTACGCTGAGTCACACGGGATCGTAGCGAACGTATGTTCTTAGCTTTCTTATTACAGTTAATTCACATGCTTTCAGAATTTCTGGGATCCCATTTCAGAGAAAGAATTTCATTATAATCAGCCAGACAATGTTTACCTTCCTCAATGGTGGCTTGGTGAACCTGTTGAGTTTTATTTTCTGCAAGATACTTCACCTGTTGACTTAAAACAGATGTGGGAGACGGCCACGAAAGCAGGAATTTCTACAGCTAATCTTATGTGGTAGGTTTGAACAATAAGTGTCTACTCGAAAACTCGTCTATTGTTTTTTTTTTCCGAAGGCCTGGGCCTCTTATAACTTTGACGGGTGCTTCGCCAACGTACATGGTGCCCTGGAGGGTACGCTCGATTCTCGCTTCCTGTCCCTGGCTTAATGACGATATTAGGACCATGTCCTACTTGATGAGAAGCTGGATCAGCTTTTCGAGTGGATTGACCTTCCTTTAGAAGAAAGACCACAGCTCCTTCTCGGTATGTGATTACTTTTTTCTTGACGAGAGTACTGATGTATCGATACCAGCTTATGAGCCTTCACTTGATCAAGTCGGTCACAAATATGGGCCCTTCTCAGCTCAGGTCAACGTGAGCGGTTTGTCGCTTGAGTTTGCTATCTTTTTGGAGCGTGTCCTTCTAGTCAACCCTCCGAAATGTCGATACCTTTGCCAGGAATCTTCACTCACAGCTCGTGGCCCGTAACCTCACTGATATCGTTGACATCGTCTTTGTTAGTGACCATGGTATGGTTGATACAACGACTTTTACAAACATATACATAGACAAAATCCTTGGAGAGGATGGAATGCAAGCCATAGAACACGTGGATGGTGGGCCAGCTATTGGAATCCGATTTCGCAAGGGCAGCAATGAATCATTGTATCTCTCCCGTCTATATGAGGCCACAAAGCAGCAGCAATTTGACGTCTTTACGCATGAGACGATGCCTCGCCGGTGGCACTTCTCCAATAATGCAAGAATCGCTCCTATTTACATGGTGCCCAAGGCCGACCATGTTTTGACGACTGTAGAAGAAGGCAATAAGACAGGCAACCCGGGCGTGAGTGATTTCCTTTTGCTGTGTAATTTTGAGACTCAGAGGTTTGACAGAACCACGGCTTTGACAATATTGAAACGGCCATGCAAGCTATCTTTGTTGCTCATGGGCCATTTGCTGCTGTGGTTAAGACGATACATCAGTCAAAGCAGAGGAGACGATCGCTCGCCTGGGCGAACAAGGGTTGGCACTCGACTTCGAACGATACATACGTGATGAATACATTCCCAAATGTTGAGATTTACGGTCTCATCATGAAACTCTTGGATATCGAAAATATCTCAGCTCGCAACAATGGCACAGCTGGTTTCTGGGATATTTACTTCTGACTGTGTACTACTGATATGTCCATGCCTCGTTCTATATTGAAGTCATTCACGTTATTCGTGAGACAAGTCTTGGGATTGCTGTCTTCTCTCACATTGCCATAATTATATGAAGGTTATGCAAAGCAACATATTGCCTCAGATTGGCTATTATATGATCGCTCGCCGCTTGGCCTTAGGTTTGTCACTGCAGACCTATGTGAGCTTCCATAAGTTGAACAGGACAGTCGATAGCGCTACATAACATACAAAAATTTCTTCAGCTTCTGTAATAACTGGGTTACAATAAAATCAAGTATGGCTAACAAGTATAGCTGGGGGCAACATTTAATCGGGTGCATTCAAGTTTTGAAAGCGCCGTACCTGGTCATGGATCTTGACTGCTCGCAGGAACTGTACGCTCGCCCGTTCTGATATTATCGGCCGATTGCAAGGCTGAAAGAATGGGATTTATCATGATTTATTTGCAGAGACATGTAGAACAAGAAGGTGGAAATTTACTACCTTCCACAACAGTTCCTTCAGCAGGCAAATTCACCATCTTTAGAGTGGATACAGGAACAGCAGAAGTATGGCTGTATTTGATGAAGATGCTGAAGGTGATGGCGGTGTGGATGTGGAATGAGCTGGGCAAGGCAAACGCGAGAGTATGTAAGATTAGGACGGGCAGTGATTGAGAACTGACCGCGAACTGATCATCACCCCGAATATCACAACTAATACTACATCCTTGTCCGTTTTGTATGAAATCGACTATGAAATCTGACTCCTCAAAGATTTATAGATTGCATACATGAGATATATAGCATAATTCAAGGGGCTTCTGAGCTACCAGACACTTCAGACGGTAAATAGTCAACTTTCTAGTGGGGCCAGCTTCAAGGTCGAAAATAATCTATACATGTCCTGAAAAAGTAACAGAGAATTTCTCGTCAAATAGGTGCATCCATACATGTTGGCCTCGAGTAGCAAGAAGTACAAGGAAGGAAAGTTTGGGGACTTCAGGAATTGCAATGGCATTCGCAAGAGGAAAATCAGAGCTCAGTGGTGACCATCCGCGTCAAAAACCATCTGGTTGCTGGCAAGGTTCATATGGCCGCCAGCTGGGGTGGGGACGTAGGCTTCTTCAGGAAGACCAGTTTCATCAAGACCTTCTGCAGCTTCGATGATTTCATATAATCTTGAAGCGACTTCAGGGGGAGGGACACGACCACCAAGAATATCCTTGGCTGGCACAGGTGAGCCGTAGAAATCACGATTGGCATCCTTGCGCTCAATCAGCACAGTACCTTCTAAGGAGAGACCGGCGAAGAGGCCTGTAATATGTTCCGTATCAGTAAGCTGTGCCACCTAAGCGATGACAGATGGGACCATCTGACATGGAAAACATACCCTTTGATTTAGAGTAAGAAAACATAGGAGCAGGATGAGCAAGCGAGGCTTGGACGCTGCCACCTGTGCCAATAGGACCAGCTGTAGCAGCGATATTTCCACCAATTGTAACATTTCCACCGAGTGAGAATGCGCGGACGGCATCCTCACTATTGAGAACGATGACGAAATCCGTAATGTCAGCACCGACTTGAAGACCCCAGCCAATCCCAGCTGTACCGATGCAAGAAGGTGCTGACCAGGATCCATCTGGAAGCCGAGCGATGACGAGCCCTGACCCCGCCTTGCCAGAGAAAACGAACCCAGCCTTAACTACTGAGAAGATCGCGAGACCTGCGAGTAGCTATGAGCACGAATCAAAATGACTGAGTAGTGGTATTCGCTCAGTAGACAAACCTCGTGCCCGTTGAAGGACTGCCTTAGGAATCGAATTAAGCGCCGAGTCGGGTCTGTCGGGGTCAGCTAGTTATACACGATAATCAAAAAAATAAATCATATGTCAGCCAAGGAACGACAATACAACGAGGACATACCCAAGAAACTCTCCAAAATACTGGCGGACTTTTCGGCTTCACCAGGCAGAGAAAAACTCTGCATTAGCTCCTTGGATCCACTAGCAACTTTGATCGAACTTGTTTGAACGAAAGCTGTAGCTTGCATGCCAGCTTTCTGTGCGCCTTTGCGGAACTTGTCAAGTAACGACATTGTGTGGCAACAGTTGAAGGTTGGAAGACGAGGTGCTGCGTTTATGGAGTTACGTCACAGCCCTTAGCACTATCAGCATTCTGTACCGTCTGCGGATGGTGCTCTAGTCAAATGATGACATAATCAAATATACCTTATCAAGTCCCTACTCAAATTTCCAGAGTCATGATAACATGAATCCAATGCTTAGTGGACGAGCCTTCCAGGAAGATTCCGATGAGAGACATAGTAATCATGAATAGTATATTAGTATAAATCAAAAAGCAAAGACTCACAGTTGAATTCAGTCCTATCTGACGAATGTAATCGTATTTAAACAGTGCAGTCGCTGATAGGACCACAGTGAATGCAGAAAGATAACCAGAAAAAACGACGATGACTTAGCATCTCAGATGTTAACCTCTGAGAGTAAAACAATTATTTAGCCCCCGGTGAGCAGGAGAGGGACAATAAATAGTATCTACGACTAGATGGAACTGAGGAAAACCTCGTGCAGATACTGCGTGGTGTACTAGGGAGAAGGGATCCAGACCACAAACCTTGCAAGTGGCCGCAAATATCTACTTCATCGCCCTGACCTTGAAATTCTCGCGGCAAGTGTTCGGTCAGACCAACCTATTTACACCCCCGGCTTTCCTGTACCAATCCATTCTTGACAGCACTTGTGGTCAAAAATACAGCATCACTCCAAGTCAGATTCCTTGCCCTCAGCGGAAGACCAGTGGCAGTTGTATGTTTCGCGCGATGACCAAGAATCTATCAACGTAGTTGTGCATCGCGAAATCATTAGAGCTGTAAGTGCCAGTCGAAAAGGATGTAGAAGCTGCCGAAAGAAGGGCAGAGTAATTGGAGTAAATGTTGAGCCTTGGGCCTGCCATTGTGATATATCTTCAGGACATATTCCACTCACTGCAGCAGCACCCGGAATGATCTATTGTATAGATAGACGGAAAGGCGACGGGAAGGCACCGCCATAGGATTTATGATTTGCAAAAGCTTTGTCGGAGCAAAGCTGGGAAGCTCATATCCAGTCTTGCTCCAACTAACTACACAAGGGTCAAAAATCAAACTTGATAATTGGACAGAACTTATTAGATACGTAGATAACTTTGCTATCTATGAGCCAATTTATTGACACAATTACCCGATACACAGGCCCAACTTTGAGAGATTAAGAACTACCAAGAATTCAGAGACCTGAGATTATACCACTCTATGAACGCAGTGAGGTCAACGTCCAAGGCCACCGGTAGCAACTGCGCGGTTGGTAGCTTATTTAAGAATTGCCTTAAAAATGGCATAATCGACAATGATGCTAGGAAGTGAACCTGCAAGAGCACATTGGAAGCAGATAAAAGTAGATACAAGGCAACGAGTATGAGCTAGCCTTGAGTGAGAACTTTTGGAGTAGCATCACGGATCCAGGTATCCAGATATTCAAGATAGCGAGTATTGGGGCTGACAATCACAACTCCAGCCCTCAGGACCGTCTGCAATGCAATGCAAGTAATTCGCCTTAGATGACCTGACACCGTTCGCAACTGGCATTTTTCACTTCTTTTTTTTGTTGAAAAACTCGTCTACTTTTGCAGATTGTACGAAGCAATCTCCTCTGAAGCACAAGAAGTGAACGCATCTTCGTTCGAAGCTTTTGCACATGACATGGATACATTAAAGCGAAGCCAGGAGCTAAGGAGGTGATAATAGTGACAGTGCCGAATAGAGGCTTCCTCAAGACCGACTTTTTGCGTTCGTCTTTGGGCGTCAGCAATTCAGAGCGTCTTCTTGGTGTGGTATAAAACAATGGCGAGTCTACCCTGGTAAGTCGATCAAGTTACGGAGCAACACCTGAATTTGATCGGTAAAGCTTGTGATAGTGCCAAAGCTTTTGCTTTGTATCCTCATCATTAGTTTATGTAAGGGTCACCCGCACAACCTGGTTGAAATATGGATTCATTTGGCGATTCGAACATTTGTGACATGAACATAGCTCTACTGATCTCCTGGGTGTATACAACTTCCATATGTTCTCCTCCGCAATGTTTAGGCTGAACGCTCAAAACGTCTTGCCAGATGATCATCAGATCCATGGTTTCTAAGATGGAAGCAGGATTTGTTGGATCACATGAGCATATGAAGTAAATCGCCTCCTGTTTTCTAAAATACGAATCTCACAAGTCGATTATACACCGAAGATGGTAATAGTGCCGACTAAAGGCAATAAGTTCAAGATTGGTGTAAGATTGGTATCTGAAGAGCTCGGATCCGGAGCAAGTGTTGTGGAAATGTTTTATAAGCGTCTCGATCAAGTGCATTTGTTCGGCACGTGTCTGGAATCCTCCTCTAGTCGAACCCTTTCAAATGCTCTGGGGGTTCGTTGTCTCTTGTGCATTATTAGCCAAATCACTTGAGTTTCCATCTTCCCTCCTGAAAGCCCAATCTGATAAGACTCGCCTCTGGAGCTGGGTGTGGGGCTCTGAGAGCACTGTCTCGATAGTTGACCACTCCCCCGTCATTTCCTATGATTCGAGACCAGGTGTGCGATCGAGTGTCCAATTAAGGCGGTGTATTCTCTGCTAATTACACCGTAGCTACCTTCGGTGCTGAAATCAAAGACCCCATCCTGGGTTATGTTATCCCGCTCTCCTCATTTACGGCTCCTTGTACAAGTAACCAAACTACCAGCCTGGGTCTGCCACAAAATACAGGCTGCTCCCCTCTGTGTGTCAATGGCCCCAATGCGCCTACCGATACTTGGATTGCCTTAGTTCAGCGAGGGGAGTGTGAATTCGTTAGGAAAACGCGAGAGGCACAAAAACTCGGTGCAAAGGCAGTCGTCGTTGGAGGAGACGACCCTGCCATATCTGGCTATCCAGATGCTCTGGTGAACATGTATAGTCCAGGCAAGAATATTCATGGACGAGAGCGTCTGTCATCTTACAAGCCCTGCAGAGGATTCCTCAGATATTAATATTGCTGCCACATACATCAAATTCTCGGACTACATCCAGCTGTACATGCTTATCGGATCATCTAACACAACACATTCAGGACTAAAGACACTTGGGCTCCTGATCACTGCTGAATATTCTGCTTGGGAATGGTATTCGTGAGTTTCTTTCTGTTGAATGCAAATAAATTTCGACTCTTTTTTTTAGGCCGATTATCACGTTCATAGTCATTCTACTCCTCCCATCAGTATTGACACTCATCACATTATTCATTCATCGTATCCGAGCAACCCGTGCAGCTCAACGTGAGCGAGCACCAGCTGACGTTGTTCGTAGATTACCTTGGCGAGTTTATACCGGCAATGGCTGGGAGAAACATGAAGGAGGGGACCCAGCCGATGATATATCTGCCTTTCAATCCTCGGAGGTAGATCTGGAGGAGGGAATGCCACCAGCAGAGCACATGCGGTCGACAAAACTGCTTGATCCTGCAGAGGCTCTCGAAATTTCCTCCACGCCACACCCAAAAGATCAACCTTGGTTTGAAACCCAGTTGGAATGTGCAATCTGCCTTTCTGAATTTATCAAAGGAGACAAAGTTCGCGTACTACCTTGCCTGCATCTCTTCCATCTGAGCGAGATAGATGAATGGCTGACCCGAAGGAAAAAGCTGGTAAGCATGAAAATCAATGCTATCTGTCACACGTTTTTCAACTTATCTCGTCTTCCTTAGTGCCCTATATGTAAAGCTGACGTCACACAACCTTCTCAATCTGTACCACTGCGGAAAGGCTCGTCATCATCGACTCAGTCCCGTGATGATTTTCATCAAGAAGATGCGACAGAACGAACGCCGTTGTTACATCGAAGTAACGCAGGAGACTCTTAATGTCCCATGATGGAAAAGAATTGTACTATTGTATACTATTTTCATTTTGTTGTAATATACCTTTCGTCAATTCACACATTGAGCCTGGGTGTACAGAACCAACCCTGTCTTGTTCAAGGTCGTGGTCTGTCAGCTGGTAACCGGGTCGTCATGCCCTTGTCAGGTCCCATCAGGTCGTTCACATAGGCCCACAGAGCGGAATTTCCACATCAAATGGTCGGCGGGATAAATCAGACAAGGTGGCAGGATCGGTTATTGCTATGGGCAGTCTTGATTTATCAACAGAGCTGTACGCAACTGTGTACAGTCAGCATGGTAGGTTCAAGTTCCACTCTATGCTGAGAACGAGAACATATAGTAAAGGTAAGAGATGACCATTAGTCCTTGCCCTAGTAAGGATAGGGGTTTTTTTTGAGTCAACACGGTGCAGTCCATACAAGGAGTGTTGCCCAAAAAATGATATTTTATATCTAAAGTATAATTTGAGAGACTGGATCAGCTCAAAAAATAGGTTTAGTACTCGATATATCACCCCACTGTTAATTTAGTCTCGTTAATATCCTGGGGAAATTACCTTGATTTTTGTAATGATAAGCCAGACCAATACTCTGTATACATCACAATATTCTGTGGAAACTACGCTCCAGTCCCACTATTTTTTAAATACCAAGATTTTTTTTTCGATAGGAGAAAGTAGAGAGATAACCTCGTCGACACGAATTTGTAATTTCTAACATCTCTCAGGGGTCACGGGAGTTGAGCAAGAGCAGGATGGACTGAGTAGGAGCATCCCTAAGTAGGGGGTGATTGGAATGGTAAAGGAAGAATTCATCACAATTCGGTCGTGACTTACTTACCATAAGCAGATTTGTCTGGAACGTTTTGACTTGTGAGTATTCGTCAAATCAATCTTGCATCAATCTTGCTAGCGCAGTTCATTGCACTTCATCACCTGGGTAGTACATATACGACTTCATTCAAATAACACGTTTTCAATGCAAGATGCGAGGAACAATAAGAGATAATCTTCTTTTGCTGGTCTGCTAAACTTAGCTGATTTGTAATTTCACATTCCGTGCGATGCGTTACGGTTGTGACCAAAGCTGAAATGGAGTTGGCGGAGGCATAATGCGGCATATGTGGACGGGTTTTGTACCTCTCTCTGATCCAAGTATCGGCATGGTTGCGATGAAAATCCGATGAAAACCCACGAGGTGTATGCAGGGATATCTTGGCCCACCGACATCTTTCGATTCTTATCACTACGAGGACCTAACATAATACTCCCGGCCAACCCAAACTTGGAGCCATGGCCTTGAGTTCCACAAACTCTCTAGTCACTTTGTAAGGGAAAAAATTGGAGGGCCTGTTACACAGATATCACGCAATTGCGCTACTTTCGTCAATGGATTGTTCCGAATATGACGTCTCTTTCTTATTGTTATGGACCGGCCTAATTGTCTTTGTGCCTGCCTAACCTGCTTTTCCGTGCCCATGTCACGGGATTCCCGGACAACGGTTGTGATTTTCGCGATTGATGAGGTCCTTGGACAGCTACTCACATCCCCGGCCTGCTGCCTATTGCTCGAGTTTGCTAATGTACGTATCAATCATGTTGCTTTTTATGGAGGGCATTGATGTCGAAGTTGCTCTCGTAGCCCTTTTGTATTCCGACCTTCTCCTGGATTGTTCCTTTCCTGCATTGCTCTATTGTACTCATAGGCTCGAGCACTGTGTGGATACTCATCCGTGACGTCTGCATTCCGATCGTCTTCATTTTTCGTTTTTGACCGGCGCACAAATTCCGGTCGTCCGAATCTGACGTGTTCCAGACCTGTATACCGGCGCAACAGCTAACTTAATCCCACCCAGCACAGCGGGTGAGCTTCGATCAACTTTAGTTAGAGCACTCCACGGGAGTCCCTCAGCTGCTCGTTGTATAAGTTCCATCCGATTGCCAGATCTGCCCTTTTGTTTTCCTATCTATCATCAGAGAATTTGGAGTGCCTTTTAGGGCCCTCGCCTGGTCCTATATTTATCTTAAGTTCCCTGTTTTTCTCCCTGACTCGTTGACTTGTGTCGACAATGATGTACTCGGAGCAACTTCCTCCGCTTTCACGCGAGGTATCCATGAAAGTCAAAAAACAACCCCCACTCAAGAAACGACATAGTAAGGCACATTTTTGCTCCAGGCTGCCAAATCCTCTGGCTCGTCTGGTCTGTCTAGAGTATTCACTGATCCTTACCTTATTGACTGTAGCTAAACCTTGCAAGTTTTTCCAGCTTGGACGATGCTCGAATACCGCCGAAGAATGTAATTTCGCGCATATATTAGTGCTGCCAGGACTCTCTTCACCTCTGCCAGTGGCAATATCACCAACGGTTGGCGCAGGGGGGTTTTACAGATATCTAGTGGTAGGACAGTGTCCCAGCGAGAGGACCTGTGGGGTGCAACACATTTGCGGTAGATGAATAGTTTTGACTAGAATTCACTATAATAACTGACAAGCATCCTTTGTATAGATGTAAACGAATTTGGGACTCAAATGAATAACATACACCTTGGACCATCATCCCCGTTATCACCTAGTACGTTGACTTCATCTTTGTTATCGCCCGTTAACCTGCTGTGTCGATTCACCAGCCCCCTTTGCGGGAACTCTGGCTTACCCCAGCCCATACGTCCCATATCCGCCTTGTTACAATTTACCGTGGCCTCAAGAGACCTGGGTTGAACAGCCATTCACAACCACAATCATCAATGATAGGCATGCCCCAAGTGGTCGCAACCACCATGCCTCAGAGACTGAATCACCCTCCATCTCATTTTCAACATCAACTGATAGCTCTGCTTTATCACTGACTGATACCCCTACTGACACTGGTCTAGTGGAAGCCCTGAGATCGACTAATATTGACAAGACTGGAACAAGCCATTTGGTTAGTAAGGCCTCGGTCATAGACGTTCACTCCTTACATGACTACGACGAATCCACTGTCATCACTGGGAACATTCAGTCTTCAGAGTACACGCAGAACCAGCAACAGGCACAAATTCGTGCGATAGACAGAGAGCACAATTCCGTAATATCAGGATATGAACTTCATGGAAGTTACCCTATGTCCCAGATCCCTTCATGGTATACAACGGGGAATTCCTATTTTTCGCAGGTGACTGGATCGAACAATGGAAACAAGAAGACTAATGCATGGAGCAAATCAGCCACCAGGAAGTACAGAAGTAAGCCATCATTTCAACACTTTGAATGTCCCGATTCTGACTTGGTCGACTCCAACGTAGCAAAACCATGCAGATATTTCAGTGCAGAGAACGAATGTCCTAATGGCGATAACTGCACGTTGCACGTCTTTGTTATTTCTCGACTGGTGGTTATACTGATGGGTATCTGAATATAGCATACACGACACAAGTATCTTCCCTGCTTCTCCTATTGTTCAGAGCTACTTGGAGGATCAGAAATCCTCTGGGATGAGGGACGATTCTCCAGTGAGATGTAACAAGAATAATGGGAATGCAGAGAAGAGCATATCACAAGCTATAGATGCGGAGTCTGAAGGTAACAAAGAGAAGAACTTCTTTCCAGTCACCTGGCGTGTGATCGGAGGAGGGGTTCTAATGGGTGGTAAACGGTCAGAACATTCAGGGGGGGAGAAGAGGTGCTGTGTTGAATCTCCTGAGAAACCAATGACATTCAAAGAACCGCCAATAGAAAGTAGTGGAGGAGAGGATTTCGATACGGAGAGGAAATCCTGCCTGACGGCTCCCAGGTTACAGTCTGGCTCAGCTTCAACTCTGCACATTGCTCGACCCCAAACCGTGATTGGTATCCGGAGATGCGAGGACAATGTAAGCACTTTTCTTGTTGACATTTATATTTTATTTTTCGTCTTACTCAGCTGAGTGAAGTTGTTTCCTGCGGAATCAATTTGACCCCACAGATTCCTGGCATGGATTTTATATGTCTCGATTCTTAGTGACTACCTTCAGTCATGATAATGAACGATATTCGCATCCTAACTGTCATCTCTGCTTTCACTATTTCGTCTTCCAGCTGCCTCTATTTCGATCTTCCATCTCATTCATCAGTTACGGTCCTGAATATGTATCTTATGATAAATCTCGAAATTCTGCCACTCTTTGTTATGGGGGGGGAACAGCCAATTAGACAACAGAATTTTGAGATTATGTTTATAAGCATCAGTCATTTTATCAGATAAGATTCAAACAAACTATGGAAAAATTAGCTATCACGGTACATCAGCCCAGGATATGTGATTGAAGGAATGAAGGGCTTGCTGTTATGTTGATGGACATGAGGCAGATGTCCTACTCCAGAGCCGAAGCCCACGCGGAATCCGAAATCCTTAGGCTATCACCTGGTTTCCTTAAAGTTCAAGACCCGTGTCAAATCCTTTCTCTCCATCATTATCTCTCCCATCATCGTACCTTCTTAATCTGTCAGTATATCAAGAACAATGTCTACAGAGCACACCCTCGACCTCTCACAGCCCCTCGCCATACTACTAAGGGACACGACGAAGAAAGCGCATGAAAGAGCAGAAAACAGCCCAGGAGCCAAGCTCCTCCTCAACGGTAAGTTGTCTAAGGTGCAATACACCCAATTCTTGATGATGCTCTGGCATGTTTACGAGTTAGTATCTGTCTGTCTTATCTGTCTGTCCTAATGCTAGAACTAACGATTGAAACAGCGCTTTTGAACGTGCACTCGAACGACATTCAACGTATTCTACACTGGAGTCGACCTATAACCCGCTGCTCCTCGGACGATCATCTTCGCTAACTTCTGATATCTCTTATCTACTGCAAGTCCCGGCGTCGACATGGCAAAAGCATCCTCTACACACATCACTTCTTGCGTCGATGCCTGCCCAACTACACACATACGTGAATCGTATCAACTCCATCTCTGACTCTCCAGATCCATCTGCTCTATTGGCTCATTCTTATGTGCGATATCTAGGCGATTTGAGTGGAGGTCAGTTCATCAGGAGAGTGATTGCCAAGGCATATGAACTGGATGAAATGAGCGGAATCGGTTTAGAATTTTACGAGTTCAAGGAACTGGATGGTTCCCGAAGAGCCAGCCAGGGCGACATGAAAAAGATCAAGGAATGGTTTCGAGAGGGCATGAACGTAGGAGCTCACGACAAAATTGCCAAAGGTTGGTCCCTGAATAGACAATGAACGCCCATGCTGAGTCACCTCTGCTATTAGTGGCCATTATCAATGAAGCTTGTGCAGCTTTTGAGCTTAACAGAGGATTATTTGAGGTCATCGAGACATGGGCTGCTGAATGTACAGGGCCCTCTCCGGAGCCAGAGTCTTCAAGGGAAGAGGTGCCCGTGTCAGAGGTGCCCTTTGAAATCGAGGGACTCCAATCCAAGAGGGAGTACTCTGTGGCCTCAGTAGCGGCATTCATCGCTGCAGGTGCGCTACTCCAAGTCTAGAGTGTCTATCAGCTTAATGAGTACTCGTTCCAGCTTGTCTTGCTCATTTCATTATTGTTGTTGGCGGACTTACTGGTGCCAGAGGATACCAGAAACTGCTCAATCTCGAGCGTTGGATTTCTGCTCATTTCTGAGTTGAACCGAATTCAAACATAACTTGAGTTGTCTACTGGATACATCATTGTAGCAACTACAGTGGTTCATGCTTATACCATACTCCCGCACGTACACATCTATTTTACCTTAATATATAATTTTTGTAGGACATATGTCCTAGTAGCTGAACAATTAGATTATGTCTGGAATCTGACTGTCCATAAATGTTGCACGGCGCATATCAGTGTGGTGCCATAGGCTTGTCGCCAGAACACCACTGTTCGTAAATCTTGAGAACTAGAAGAGCAGGAACAATGATTTAAACGTAATTTGTGGTTGTCCTCCTTAAACATTGCCAAAAAAAGTTGCCCTTGGCAGACGATACAAAATATGATAGATGTGAGACTTGAGCATGAGCGAAAACAATTCAGAGCTGTGAATTTATTTCCACAGCCACTGAATTGAGAATTTTGTACTTGAACTCATGGTCTTTAGATAAGGTAATTATTAAGGTAACTTCAGTGGTCAAGATGAGGTTCGAACGTCCAACCCAATCACATCTGTCAACAGATTCTGCGCTCAGGTCTCATGCTCCAACAGCTCAATAAAACAAAATAAAGAAAACTAAAAAGAAATAAAACTAACAAAGAAAAGTAAACTGACATTTTATCAACTTCCCACCATATACTAAAATCAATCATAATTTCTATGCTTCACATTCTCAACTACCAACATCTCTTCCCCAAGCATCAACTGAACTTGTTCAAGGTCATCCCGTCATATATACATAGTCTGGTGACTTGCAGCTCCATGATCTCATGGCTTATTCATTTCTCGATTGTGAGGCCGAATTCTCCAATTCATTGAACTACGGCATCAGCTCTTCTGGGTTCTCATTTACTTCGATGATAGATGTGATTAGGTTGGACATTCGAACTTCATCTTGACCACTAACATTGCCTTAAGCTTGTCTCAAGGTCATGAGTTCAAGTACAAAATGTGCAAAGAATTTTAAAAAAATTCAATTCAGTGGCTGTGGAAGTAAATTCACAGCTCTGAATTGTTTTCGCTTCGCTCATGCTAAAGTCTCACATCTATCATATTTTGTATCGTCTGCCAAGGCTTTTTTTTTGGCAATGAGGAGGACAACCGCAAATCTGCGTTTAAATCATTGTTCCTGCCCTTCTAGTTCTCAAGATTTCTTGCGTCAAAGCTCCTGAACAGTGATGTTCTGGCGGTGGACAGCATCTGACTTGACATCAGAATGTGTGCCGTGTAAGTTGTCTGTCTCAATGAGCTTTGCCTCCTTCATCCTAGTACCCAATTCGTCTACCCTAATGTCTACAGGTAGGCGGTTAGTGCTTCCCAGAACTGCAATCAAGTGGAGTGTGCACCTTCCATCTCCCAGATTCACTTCACCACCTCCCGGATCCTCACTAGTTCTGAGATCACTAACTCCCCTTGTTTCGCCATCGTCGCATTCATGCCTTTCAGCTCTTCAAGTAGTTCCCAAAGCTCCACTCCGCTAGTGACAATCATCCCTATGCTTTGAACTGGCCCTTTCGTCTTGTCCTTAGATCTGAAAGTCGAGGTGACCGACTCATAATCTTCTTGGAGCCTCTTGTTGGCTTTGCCCTGACCGGGGGCGGCCGTTCTTCATTTTTGTGATTCCAGCACAACTCATAGAACCTCGACACAATTTGATCCTTCTCCATCCTCGTGTGGACTTGGCAAATTTGACGGGCTTCTTCCGTTCGTTGGAGATAGGCTTCCTCTAGTTGTTTCTGCTCTCATACGCGTTTTCCAGCCTCTTCTCGCGCTCTTCCTCCTGTTTCCTGATTTCCTCTTGAAGTCGTTGTCTTTCTGTAGCTGCCTTCCTCAACAAGCCTCGCCTCCAGCCTCGCATTCTCTTCAACCCACCTCACACGCAATCCCGCCCGTCTCCTCCATTTCCTGCCATCTGAATCTTGACAGTATCACCTCCTATTTGTTGACTGTGTCTTCACTAACTCGCCAATACATAAATTTATCATTGCCAAGTTATGCTCAGCAGTTCAAGTTGGATTATTTCAGTGGCCGAACTCGTAGGTCTGCCTATATTCGAGATAATCGCCAGTGTGATGTTCGAGAGTCAATTCTCGAGTATATTAAGATTAATATGGGACACCACAGGTAACCAAAAGTTATACAGCAGGCCCTCGACTTCAATTCTATAAGGATCTAACCGGAGACCACTGGTAAGAATTCCACGGCTGCATGACAGGGGCATAGTAGCAAAACGGTACAGGTGAGAGAGCTCAGAACGTAAGGATTATAATCATCGGGCATATGCACCAGAATATTCATTTTCGATACCGCCATAATCTGGTTGTTGTCGTTGTAGATGCACACTTGCAACACTTTCTGATGCGTATGAATTCAAAACATATGTTGATGCCGGATACCCACCAGCGCCTGGTAATGAGTGCATGCTCCCATTATCCCAGTTCTGAGCAGGAGTTGTGAAGGAACCGTCAGGGTGCAAGTTATTTTGTGATGGTGAAGTGGATTGGTGGGGTTGCGACTGCTGTAAGTGATTCGGTTGGAAAGCATATGTACTGTTATTGGAGTCAGCGAGTCGATAGTAGGATGATGTTTCGTCTCGTTTGTGAACACTGTTCACTCCATACCCGGTATTCATCTCCTCCCCGCCATAATTATGACTCCCTGTAATATTAGTCTTCCTACTTCGTCTGAAAAACGAAGTGAATTTACGATCACTTTGCTTTCTGTTCTTTCTGCAGCAGCATCTCCACACGCAGTAACCAGTTAGACCGAGTGTGAAGACCAGGCAACCGAGCAAGATATATGGCCATCGACTCAGTATCATTTCTTGATACTTCTTTTTCTTTTCCTCCTCAGATACAGGAGAGTGCTGCATCTGGTCTACAGATAAGAGAGCATATTCTGAATCACCGGTGGTGTCAACGCCTCCAAGACGGACTTTGACAAAATCGGAGTGGGCGGTAGCAGGATTTGTCACTGATAAGAGCTGAACATAGGGATGTGCTTGTTGTTGAGAGGAAATATCGATCCAGTTACCCAAATTAAGGAGGGTATAGGCATTACGAACTATGGCATGATGGTAAGCAGATGATTAAGCAGATAGTTTCGAAACCTTATACATACGGAAACTCATACCCAGAATCATGTCGTAATGTCCGAGAAGAGAGAAAGCTGAGGTGATCGGTTGGAACTAGTTATGCTAAGTCATAGATGAAATTCACTAGCTAAAGAACACTCACAGCACCAAGACAGATTGGCTGACCCATTGAGTCGACTTGATTGAAATTGTTATCAACAGTGTCAAGTGGGTGTACAAAGTATGATTGTCCACCGAAATTGAAGGTCAGATTGAGGGACTGTTGACATGGTATCATCCAGAATTCTTGATTCGTATCGTAGTATGCGCCTTGGACACGACCATATATCTGATCCGAGATATCACGGGGAACTTGGGAGAATGTGAACCTGTGATGGTTACCAATGAAAGACTATAAATGCTAATCTACTCACCCGCTATCTATAACAGCAACTAGCTGACCATCTGGACACCCAGGGACGATTGAATCGACTTTCAGGGGCTGCCCATCTGGACCAATGATCCCGTTATCTTTGTCAGTTAATATTTGCCAATGTTGGTCTAAGTAGCGTCAATCACTCGGAGGCTAAACAACCTAGAGACTAAACGAACCAGCCTTCAGTAATCGGTTGACCTTGTCAATGTCGATTTGGGGCATCGATGAGACGTTTTCAAAGCCAGGGACAAGTTCAGAAATCGTAATCTGACCCTGGAATGGGGAATTAGGAACACCTTTGCGGTCCAATAGGAAAGAGATGTAGTTGTCTGTGAGATTATCAGTCTCAAAGATATGTGTAAGCATTGTGTCGCCTCTGCTATCTTTGCTTATTTTCTTCCGCACGACACTGCCCGAATTTGGCCCTAAACCAAGGAGACCGTAATATCCCTGAGAACGGATGTCGGTTGTAAATGTGCTCGTATCACTGACATAGACTATGTCGATGAAAGATAAGTATTTGAAGCAAACGGTAGACGTGAGACGCACGAAAGGCTTGGTTATCGACAGTGTAGTTTCCAAACTGGAGGGTTGTAACGGCAACATCGCCTGCACGAGAACTAGGTAGGTCGCTCTCAAGAATCATGGGTAGTTTGACAAACCATTTACTTTGCCGACGGCATAGTTGAGGGAGACGCTGTCACCCAGGGTGGTTAGTGAAGGCTGGCTGCCTGGGAAGGCAGCCCATAGATCAGAGCTACCGATGAGATGTGAGTGTCGAGACGAGCGGAAAGAATCGAACGAGGTGGACCTGCCAGTGTCCAGCAATACAGGCAGCGTTACTCCTCCCAGCGTCATATTGCTCACATACTGAGCATTTCCTGTGTTGGAAACAGGACTGGGTATCCGACGGGTTAATGGTGGGCTCGAGAAGCGGGTTTCGATTGGAACACGGATAGCATAAGCAGAGGCAATGATGATAGCAAGAGACAAAGGCCAATTTTGCATGAAAGGACAGAAAGGACAAAAGAGCGAATGGTAACAGTTTGAGAGGAGAAGTTGCCAAAAATATAAATAATTTTTTACTTAGCGGAATGCCAAGTTGCTTGCCGAGCTCTAGAGATAGGGGAGACATTGATTTCCTTGCCGTGCTACAAGCTGACTTGTTAGCCTTTTCTTTCTTTCAGTCGACTCTCTTTATGTCCGCCAGCTCAGCATTCAGGGATTGCGATTCGACAGCCATAGAGTAGACCATCTCTCAGCAGATGCCAATTCCTCTCCAGCTATCCTCCTGGGAGGTCAGCTCTTGTCGATACGACCCTTGCACTAGTCTCTTTGCTTACATATGTGACTGCCTTTCACCTCTGGGCAGCTGGAAGTATCTAATGTAATGGTATACGGCTTGGAATGCGACTATAGTTTATGCAGCGGGTAGAGTTGAGGGTCTATGGAAAATCAAACACAGTCAAGCCACTTGAGTGACACATAATATATGCCATCATGCCCTTCGTTCCTACCTTGTTACCCATTTACTCAAGCATATCTTATTCGGCAATGCATTGTATTCATAGCCTTCACAACAATAAAATGTTTCGGAGTTTTTTTACTCTGGGTAATTAACCTGGTCTTCGAGCATTCTTTCCAGGTTTGAGACAGGAAGGGCCATCCAATAACATCCCAATAACATCGCCACTGCCCCTTGTCACGTAGTACATCTGAAAAAATGAAGAGGCAGCTACAGAGCTGGCCACTCGGCAGAATGGTTGTCACTTGCGATTTGAATACCTGGGATCAATTTAGATCCTTGGACTGCTGTACCTTACAACCACATTATGGTCACTTTCCAGTCAAGGCTGCTGCAATCGATGCTACTAGCTGCTCAACATGCTTGAAGATTCTATCCAGCGAACAGATACAACAGTGCTTGATAATGATACTCATAGATAAAAGAGAATCGCCAGGGCTCTGGTATGGAGCCCTTCCAAGAATTACTGGTTACAACATATGTGTAACTACTTTCTACTGCACCCATTTTGCCTTGACGTGTGATGCATTAACAGACTTGAAACTCTATGATCTGGGTAGACGGTGACATTAGTCAGCTTACTGCCAAAGTGAGCTGATAAGCCCTTAAATAGTACAGTCATTCAATTAAGGTAGGTATCTTGTCATGTGTATATATTTTACATGGAATAAGCGGAGAGCAATAAACTGACCTCCAGATGGTGCAAAAGCCATCAGTCATACGGGCGGAGAGCATACATACAATTCCAGATATGAAAAGTTGGCCAAAGACAAAGGAGATAATTCTAAGAGCAACACCAGTTCAAGCGTGGGTAGTTGGATAATCGGACTATCATTGGGTCTCAAAAGGTGTTGTATAACCATTCGGTCCGTCCGAATATGCGTCTGTCACGAGTTTAACAGGAACAGTTAATTGAATACCAGAAAGAGGTGATGTCCGCTCGTTTTGTGGTACGAAAGACAAGGCAATAAATTCCTGTAGTATAAAGCAGACTCTTTTTCAGAACACTGGGCACATGTTTATAATCGAATTACAAAATGGAAACTCTGCTCAGGCCACATCTCCACTTGGCACTATGGATAAGGCCTTAACACCCGAGATTCGGGTTTGGAGTACCAGTGGACTCGATCTCGCCTCCGAGCCCAGAATGATGACCAAGATGAGAAGCCCACCTTGACATGTACGCCAGCTGCTTGCCAGCTCCCAACATCATGCTTGCTATCAATCCGTAGTTCTCCTTCCCAGTCAAGATGATCCTCCTTCCGAATTTCGTCTTGGGAATAACCATCTGCTAACAATGGTGGAATATTCAGGAGCTTCGCTTCGCCAAGGATCTGATTTCGCCATGACTTTCTTCTTCCTCCTCGTGTTTCTAGAGTAACCTGACGAAGGAGGAAGACACGGAGGGAGGGCCGAGTAGCATCATCTGACCACATGGGAAGCGAAGTTGTGGAAGGGCAAAGGGGTTCTGATATGGGGGTTTCTGGTGTGGAAGGCACAGGACATGTAGATAAGGGCTGACGACGTATGACCGGAAGTATTGAGGGTGCATTGGCGGATATGTTTTTGCTGGCTGATCTTTTTCTGCTTGAGGATACTTCTGTAGGTTTCAAAAAGGCACGCAATGCATCCTCGGGACCACTCAATTGAACATGGAAGGGAATGGAATCTCGAACGCCATAGATGCGGGCCGAAGGGACCAGGAGCTGACGAGAATTCAGCACATCGTGTATTATGCACCATGCCTGCACTTACATGGCCAAAAATTGGTCCGAGGTCAGCATTTAATGGTGTCCTCATGGGAGCAATGGTTTGGTGCCATTCTTCAGGCGTACGTTTAACGGCAGAAAAAAAACACAAAGAAGGGACAATGGGGCGGTGGGGTCTTGTACGAGGGTAATATTTGAATGGGATAAAGACCCTACATGTGATACAGGAGAAATTCAGGAGGGATTAGAATCTACCCACCTCTTGGTCTTGGTCAAAAACCCCACCCTCCTAGTTAATTTGCGAGTAACTGAAATTCGCATGTAATAACTAGATCGAACAAATAGTGCAGGTATATTGAGGAAGTCAACCGCGTATGTCGGAGGAAGTGGTCGTTCTTCTTGACCGTTTCGGAAAGTTGACGGTAGTTGAACTGAGAATTCAATCTGGCTAGGGCACTGGCCACTTTTGTACCTGTTTGACCATAATACCCGTTTCCTGTCAAGAACAGTGGTGGTCTCTGCCCCACCTTCTGATGACATGGTTTCAATTTTACCAACAATCTAGAACGGTCAAACAGTTAGGAGTTTCTCGCATATCAAAACATGTTATTTCAACTCATGCCTCCAGTACGACCTCGCAGATGCTGTCGCTTGAGTCAAAAAGAAGAGAGCCAACAATAAGAGCCGCTCGTCCGTAGCTCGGCACTCTGGCATTGTCCTCCTGATTATGAAGGACCACCGTAATTTTCCCAGACTTGCGGATAAAGGTCGCTTCTGTCGTTGGTCGTATTCGAGAAGGTGTCTGTTGTAACGTGCGTTCCCCGCATGCAGGCTCAAAAGAATAGTCAGGGGCAGGGCCAGTGATTGAATACTGAGGAAGATCAAAGCCCATTAGAACTGAAACTATCAACCAGGGAAGACAAGAGAAGACTAGGGGAGGCACTGTATACTCAGATCTTGAACTAAGGGCATTTGACTTAGTCGGGTTAAGGAGATAATTGAGGACCCAAACGGTAAAGTCAGGGGATGAGTCATTTGAACCCTTTGATTGATTTCTCTTCTGGGTCTGAACAATGCTTACAAAATAGGGATATCTTGGTGGCAGAACGTGGTAGAATAAGGCGTGGCCTGCTGACTCAAATCGACCCGCGTTGTCTGAGTGTCCGCGTGCCTGAAATTAAAATTACCAATCGCATGAAAATGTTCTCCATGATATAGACACAGCTACATCTTTCTCGAACAACCAAGAAGAGACTAGAAAAAAGCAGAGAAAGCAGTGAGTAATGAAGAAGTAGTGTAAACGTTCCTCTGGCTCTTTCTATCGGACCACCGTCTGACACAAATGGGGAAAATGTCTTCCTCATCCATCATGTTCTCAATTAGCCGTTGTTCTTTGGAGTTTCGTCAAGGTTTCCTCTAGGGCTCTTGCTCTTTCGGCATTTTGTATCTCTTCCCATTCATCGTCCCTGCTTGCATAACTCTTTGGTCTTTCCGCCATGCTTATCGCACTATGAACAGATGGAGGTCTTTGCAAACGTTGATCGTCGCTCAAAAACCCCGAAAGCAAGAACGTGCTACCTCTTGTGTTTCCATACACAGGCGGGGGGTGTTGGGCGATGACATGATCCTCTACGTCTCCCGTCCCACTTCCAGTCTGCTCTAAAACGGCTGCATATGTAGGTAACGATGGTCTATTCCACGGAGAGAATGCAATGGCATCGTCCGGTGCTGTATTCTGGTTCCTAAATCTGGCTAAGAGTTCGCCAGGATGAACGTAAGAATATCGCTCCGCACGCATACGGAATATTCGCCTCTCAAAAAACAGCAATTGGCCCAAGATGACGATGCTGAAGGTGGCATGCATGAAGATAGTGACAGAGGGCTCCCCAGATGTATTGTTATTCTCTCCAGCCTTCATAAGAAACCTTGCCATGAAGACCCAAATTATTACAGTGCCAACTAGGGCTAGTGTTTGCAAACTGAATTTTGTCAGCGTTGGGAGTTCAATGCCAGCTACCTTCCGCGGCTTTTGATGAATGGATTTGCATGAGAATAACCCCCGCAACTGAAGTCTTTTTTGCTTGGAGACGGCATCGATGGCTTCAGAGGTAATGATAGAGGGTTGAGTTTGTGGATTGGCGGTCGGCTGGTTTACACTACCTCTGTGCTCGACGTCTGCAGGATGTCGCCGGGACAACACAACATCAGGACTTGAACTCCTGCTCTTGTCACTATCCCTCTCCACATATCCTATCTCTCCCCGCTTTTTGGGCAACGCATGTGCCTGAGGCCTGGAGACATTTTCATGGCTAGATTCTGACTGTGAAGAGATTGTAACACTCATGACTGCGAGAATGTCGTAGATGAGATGTGCACCAGGCGTATAGTGAAATGTAATCGGGCACTGCCCGCAGAGAGAGAAGAAAAATAATAAGGGAATCTAGGAAGCACCGAGGTTGCTCAGGGAACAATTGGCAGTAAAGCGGTGTAGGTAGTGTTGCTAGATAACCTCATTTGGGTTAAATAAATATAGACCATTTCTAGTTGAGTTTTTAATATTATTCAAGAGGAATCAAAATATTGAAAAATATAATTTTTTTGTTTTTGTTTTTTTTCGAATTACAAACGTCGAGTAGTGGCAGGTTATTGACATCTCAAATTTCAGTTGGCTGGGATAAATTGTATGGTCTGGGCTCAACAATGCATCTTGACCGATGGCCTCTTGCCACGCCACACTAGATACCGCTCGTTTCTTCCCTTGGTACGATAGGACCGAGATCGACGACCGCATAGAATCCGAACGTCTTAACTTCTGACATTTTCGTAGTTTTTGGCACGTTGCCGTCAATATCAGAGGGCGTAGGATCATCAGATCGATAGGTATATGTCACCAACATGTTAAACTGACGAGAAAATAAGATCAAGCGGGAAACGAAAACCAAAGAATTAGACTGACTTTGACACTACCACATGCTTCTTTCCCAATGATCACCTCACCACCAATTAGTGTAACATTTGCCCGTCTCTCCAACACCCCGATGTTTTTTGTCTTGGCTCGGGCATCTTTATCGCGATTTTTCATGCCTGTTTCGTGGTCATCATTGTCAACCAGCATGTCGTCATCGTCTTCATATTCCCAAGCTTCGGCAAATGCGGCTATATGGAATGGGGATGTTGGTAAAGAAATTGCGAAAGGCGGTCTCCGTGCTTTCTCAGAAGATTCGCTGGTCGCCACGTGTACTCGCTGAACAGAAAGGCGAACTTGTATGGGGTCGTAAAGTGGATTTGTTAAGGCCAGGTGGAACGGATATGTCTTCCCTGCAACGAGACCAGGTGATGTAGTACTATCATCGATACTCTGAGGAGACACCTTCATAAGTGTACGTTTAGCAGCATCTGAGATGACGGTGGGTTTCTGGAAGTTGGGCAGAACGGCATTGATGGCTGGCAGGTAATTAGCAGCGACGAGCTTAATCTTGTAACGGACTGATTGGGCCTTTTGCTCTGGTTTGATGAGGATATGAGTACACGATGGGCAACGTTTGGAACGTTTACAATGAAGAGGTATTCGCAAGGGCCTTAGATCCCTATTCAAATGTCAACATCTACTTTGAGCAACATTAAAGCCACTAGCTTGGTTTGTAACGATCCAGCCCAACTGATCCCCCATCTTTGTTCCACATTGCCAACGGTCTGGATATTCCTTAGCTTTCGCATATAGTCAACCTCGGAGTCACCACCACCGGCACCAACTCCAACAGAGGTGATATCAACGCGACTCTTATACTCCGGCATTTCGTCTCTGTTCACAGTCCGGTCTCGATGGGCCCTCCCGGACACAGTTCGCGACATCGGAGTATACTTGGCAACACCAGGAATATCGCGCGCCAAAGCAGCAGAAGCAGCAGCTGTTATGGAGGTAGAATGAAGGTGATGTGAGTGCGCTGCACTACTGGGATGCGCAGCATTAACGGCGATGGAAGAGGAAAACGATGATGCACGTAAGAATGGTTCGAAGTGATCCTTCAGTCTGTCAAATTCCAGAGCGTCGGGTGCAGAATCTTCATACTTCTGCAGTTGTGCTGTATCAAAGATATAATTTGCCTCCAAAAGGGAAGAACGACAGATAAGAGGCGCACCAGCAAGTCCGGTAGGCTTTTCAAACGTGATCCCAATTTCTGCAGAATCCCATCTACAGTGATTGCAATATAAAAAGAAAGGTGGTTCACCAGCGGCACTGTATGTCATAGGTATTCGACCATCCGACGTTTCTGTAGGATCTGAAGATACAATAGACAGAGTGTTGTTGCAGATAGGACACGAGAAACAGTTGCGGGCACATCTTTCAAAACGGTTGAGTACTTTCGCGTTCAGCACAGGCCTAGCCGCCTGACCTATTCTTTTCTGCACGAACACTTGCGCTTGGGACCTCAAACAGGCAATTTGGACAGTAATACGTGCTGACCTCGACGGCAACACATCGGTTGCACCGTACAGCGTCACATTCTTCACAGAAAAAAAGACTGTGAAGGGGGTGGAAGTGATAAGACGACGACGGAAGATGCGGTGGAGGAGGTGCAGGAGAGATCGAGAGGCATGGGCAATGGTACTGAACACTGGGACTCATCAACAACTCTTCAGGGTGCTCTCAAGCCGGCCTGGGTCCTTGTTTGCCTTTATCCTCTTGACAAAACAAGTTTTGATGATCCGCTTAGTTTGATCCGGTTCCTAAGTCATGATTGTATATGTATAACAGTTGATCTATACCAAGTAGTCCTTTGGGTCGATGAGAATGGGAATCACTAAGATCCGCAGATATTTGTGGCAAAATTCAGTGGGAATGAGCAGCTTCGGAACTTGATGTGTAAATGACTCTGGTCTAGTAAACGCGAATTATTTATCCAAGATGGTTGAGACAAATACGCCGCGAACTTGATCATCGATACCTTATTTGACGGTTCAATGTCCGCAAAACAACTACCAGTGAGTGGACTGATGATTTCACATACAACTCGCGAGAAATGGAATTCCAGGTACTTACAGCATCTGTGCATGACCTACGTTATTTCGCAACCATACTACGAGGTGTCAACTTCCATAATGTAACGCAGCGACCCGTTTGTAACGAGCAACACTCACCTCATAAGAAAGCGTGCTACAGTTACCGTTACAAAACAGGGAATGACAGTAAAGGTAGAAGAGGCAAGAACGATCACGGGTGATACCAATTACATTCACTCTCGGATGCTCTTTCCACTAATCGGAATACCATGACTGCCTTGTTCAGCCACCGCCTGGATATTTGCTGACATCTTTGACGAATACGTCTATAACATGGAGAACTCCCCCGATGACAACATGATGCGATCAACCCAAGACCAGGAGATAGAAAACTCGTCATTCGAAATGCCTCTTAACACTGTTCTCGATTGCCTCAATATATTTGGCACTGCTATTTCGTTATCAGGAGTCGGGGGAAAGAAATGTTGGAAGAAACAGAATGAAGATAGTGACCATGAAAGTGGAGATGAGAATGGGAAGCGGATCGAACCCTTGAACCCCAATACATCCGAGAAACACACGGGCATGCGGCTAACATACGTGGGCTCTGGCTACCCTCTAACCCTGCTTATGTATATATACTTCTTTTGGTGTTGCCAGTCTTACTTACATCTACCTAGCGCCGAAGATGCTGTTGGCCCCACTACAACGTGCGAGATCTCGACGTATGAACCTGAGCCTTATTTGGATTTTGGGTTTGACTCGGATCGATTGTGCGTCTACATAAAACAAGCAAGTATCTGATCTCATATAGCATACACAGGGTTCTTAGAATTATCCTGAAGGTAAATGTAATTTAGTTCCATTGGCATCTTGCAGAAAGCGCTAATTTTTTCCAGTCTTCGTGGTTTAGAGAAGCACTTTCTGAGCTAGACCCATCCTGCGACAAACTAACCTTTATTAGCAATCCACCAGGCCCACAAGACGATCCAATGGCAGAGAAATCACGGAGACGCAATCCAACCAAATCCATCTTACGCATCAAGGCAGGAGGCAACTTTGGTACAACTGAGGTCCGTGTATCAACTGTTTCTTCAAACATTTTAACTCATGTATTGTCTCAGTTGGACTATCCTAATGATAGAGATGTCCTCGAATCGTTCGAATGCACACAGAGTGTCAGTTTCAGGTATGCTTCTTGACTGCTGCAAGAGACCTCAATTGACTGAGGAACAAAAGCTACCGGTTCTCGCAAATAGCAAAATCTCTGCGCGCTGTACAGAGTTCTACGAAAACTTCTCTTAGGATTGATAATGATGGGCTTCTCAGCCTTCAGTTCATGATGCCATCGCCGAAGGCCAAAGATGGTGGTGCCGAGAATTCATCAGCATTTATTGACTTCCAAGTAAGATCCTACCTTGGTTCATGAGTTGAACTGCACTTCTGAACATCATTATAGTGCCTTGCCCTCGACGAAGATGTAATCTGAGCAGCGAGCGATTGTGTTTACCTGGTCACTTCCCCCACGAAATAGTCTTCTAAAATGACACTCCCTGCTTGACCCAGAGGTCTTATATTAACAGACCAATCTTTCTACCCTTCTTCTTTCCTGGAACTTTTGAAGAAAAGGCTTATTCAGGCTCTGTAGACTGCATTACATCGTCTCGTGGTAGATCTATGTTAGAAAGGTTTCATGATTTTTGCTCTTGAAAGCACAATGTCTGGAGAACTCCATTGATGGGTTTCTAACGCAAGGCAGTGTTATATCTGATCTAACCCGGACCTCTGTGATCATTCAGTTCGGTAACACAATCCATAGCACCCATTGCTCTGTTCCCTTGGTAAGGCTTCAAAGGAGGACATGCAAGTCTGTGGTCGATGAAAGTAGCTTTGTTTTACAACCATGGTAGTCAATGCAAAGGCTTCAACACCCTTTTACAATAACACATTATACAAGATATCTGCTTCAGAGACTGTTGTGGATCTAGAAGTATTCGTCGCCTCGCCATAAGACTGGCAATTGTACTAGCACGCTCGGAAAGATACTCAAGCAGACTCATAAGGCATTTTTGGATTCTTCTTGAAGCTGACCACAATCTTCCTTCGAATACGACCTCCAGTCACCTAGGAGAAAAGTAGTCCGATTATCGTGCCACAGGAGTCTGACCGATTTTCCTTACCTCGTCGGCCTTGGATGAGACTGTCGTGAAACCTGCAGACAAGAGTGTAGTCGCACGAAGCCCTTTATCGATGTCGTGCATTTTGTTGAAAGGTGTTACCTTGCGGATGGTTCTGATCGGCAATGGTGACGATTTCGGAAAATCGTATGAATAACTGACACTCATAGATGAGGAGAGATCGAGAGAAGATGATGTAGAGGAATCAATTTTCATAGACTGGAGACTGGCAAGCTCTCGTTCATCGCGGGCAACAAGAGCGATGACTTGGTCAATAGGCACATTGGTTGTCCCATCTGGCAACTATAAGGAATTAGAAAGGTGTGATTTCAACATTCGTACAAGCATACAATTATCTTTCCTAGAATCCCTGGGCTATGAGCTTCAACATCGATCATTGCAATATCCGATTCCTTGATCCAGTAGTAGATGGGCCAGGGTATCACATCATATTGAGCACATACAATTTGCAAAAGAACATCTCCAGGAGCAAATACCTCCCCCTCTTTCTTTTTCCATTTGGCGATACTGCATTCATTCATGAGAGGTGACATCGCGGGCATCAGTATCGCTGGCCGACGAAGAGTACCATGAAAGCCTAATACATGAGTCAGTTGAAAGGTGCCCACACGTTTAAAGCGGAAAACCGACCTCGTGCTTTAGTACGGTCAAGTGATTGCACCGAGGCGGATTTCTGAGTATTCGATACAACTCTTGTCACAGTAGTCAATGAGCGAGACATGATGATAGTGATTCGCCACGATGGAATAACAGCACGAGGTTAATGACCGACGGTACGAGGCAAGGTTGTGAGAGCACGACAGAGCCAGAGCTCGTTCCGATCGTTGTGAGTGGGAAGGGATCAAACAATGCACTCAAACAATGGGCAATCGAGGGACAGGGAAATCATCACGTTATCTCGGCTACAAGTGGGAAAGATCGACCGCCTATTTTCGATTGGCTGATTATGGCTGATTATGTTTTAATTTTTCTACTTTGTCTCGTGCTAGAATGGGCTCAGGCTAGAGATGATGAGCGGTGCAATTTTGTAGATGCATGAGATCACGAAAAATCTCTTTCGTTTCGTGAGTGGTCGTCATAATGTAGGATTAGTTCAAATCACGCCTGCAGAATCTGGAAGCAGCTTAACGGACTAAAGTCGAGCTTGAACATTGTAGTTTGTTCTACCTTCAGATTAGGAGCGGTCGGCGACAATCGGTCTGTACACAACGCCACTAACTTATTGCATCATAGTCTAGTAGTTTCTCTGTCCATTTTTTTACTTGCTTCGTCGAAAGGGATAGCTAAATTCATCTGAGTGGAGATAGCTAGACAGACCTGCTTGTCTCTCCAGCCATCGACGGGGTTGCCCTCTCCAATATTCGTAGGTGCAGTCCAAACTTCAACGTAGGTCTCATGCCGGCCTCGGGGATGGCCAATAAACTTCCCAGTGGAGTAGAGTCCAACAGTACGAGAGGCATGGAATTCCGATGGCTTGGGAATTGGAGCTTTGAATTCAATTGACAGAGTCATGGTCGGAAACCAACTATAAAATTGTATTTTCAGATTAACGGTCGCTCCGTCAAGTGAAATGACACACCTGGTAGACAAACCCTTTCTTTCACTCCGAGGCAACATTATCAGCAAATCGGTGAACATATCAACCATGAGGACAAGAGCAGGGGCAGTCAGTGTTTCCTCTTTTCCAGAGAAACCTAGCCAAGCTCCCCATTCAATCCCCCCACCTCCGATAGTAGTACTATTTGATCGGCTTGGGTGGTCTGGGTGATTCCTTTCTTGGATTTCAGGGTCCTCTGTTAATTCGATACGATCTCTGTACCTCAGGCCCTCACGAGGTCGCTGCTTGGGTGCCTCTGAAGGATGGCAATGGAACGGCACTCGCCGAGCGTAGGGAGAAGGTGGATCCAAAGTCAATAAAGTCTTATCATCAGCTGCAGGGCCATTGTAGCCAAATATCATGTGCGTGGTGACTTTGAGTGTATTCTGCGCAGCCATACTTAGTTTCCTCTTTCGCCAAAGGGTCGGGCTTACCTTCTGAAAGAAATCTGCTGCAATGTTTGTAAAGCCTTCTCCTGACTTGATGGTACGCACATGGATTTCAAAAATTCCAACTGCCGAGGGTCGCAAATAGTGTGCTGTGACATGGATGGGATCTTTCTGCGTTGCCATTGACTGGAATCTCATCGCAGCCTCCACTATAAGACCAAGTACATATCCTTATCATCCATCAGCCTCTTGAAGTCGTTCTAGAAAACAAAAATCCGAGCACCTCCATGAGGAATCCTGTGAGATTGTTGAACATGAGTTGCAATGGCAAAAGAGGGAAGAAACTGACATGACAACCAACCACTCTGGATCTATCGAGCCTTGATAGACCCTGCCATTCTCCCCAAATGCTGTTGGGGAAGACTCAAGCTGAATAGCTTTGCTGAAAGGAGCCATTGGCAGAGATCTAACTATGTCCAAGTTCGGGCACTATACCTAGAGCATAGTCTTTTGTACATCAGACATATACGTAATGAATATTTAGGTACGGTTTCCTCATTGGTTATACCAGATTCAGCTGATGCATTCTCTTTCTCCAGTGAAATATACCGGAGACCTAGACGCCGGGTGCCGTTCTAGTTATCAAATGATATGTCTTGGCACGTGAAACGGTATATAGTGTCCAGTCAAGGAGAGGAAAAATAACAGCAAGCATCCACCTTTCAAGCACGTCTCCCGTGCTGTAAATATACCCCTTGACACCTTGGATAGTTCCGGAAAAGACTCATTTTTGTTTTTGTATTCGATACGTAACGACCGTGACTGTGCATGCCAGTATCCTATGATTTCCAGGGTCCGGAGTCCCCTTTACGATTTACACATACAATGACTCCTCAAAGAATTCCTCTTCTCAACTTCGAATATGATATGCAGACACGGAGCCCTCTGAGCTCCATACATTCCGATTCCAGCTTTTCTGGTCATCCCGATGCTCGCATATCTGCGAAAAAATGGTATCATTACATCCCACTATGTGGTATGTACAATATCAGCTCTTAGTGATCTCGGCCTCAAATGTGGGATCCAGTGCTTGTTTTGATTATGCTAGCGCCTCACCCTTCCTGGCTCTACGTACTTGTCGATTTTCATCTCTTGACCATGAAGCAATATCTTGCCTTTGGGATACACTTAATGATCACTTATACCCTGACATTATGCGCTTTTGCCTCTCTCATTGTGTTGGTCGTCCGCGATCCTGGATCCGTTACCAAGTCAAATTCCTTGCACGATACCGATGATGATGTTGAATTAACAGAGGCCTTGATGCGATCTGGAGATAACATTCAGTATGGTTCTTGGTGCTACAAGTGTGAGGTAGGGTTTCAACTGCTCGTTGCTCATACAGTGAAAACCTTATGCTTGGATAGGCTCCCAAACCGGAAAGAACACACCACTGCGGCTTATGTGATCGATGCGTACTGAAGATGGGTCTGTTGCTATCCTTGAAAAGCAAAATGAGGACATCTCATATAGTTCATAGATCACCATTGTCCATGGTTGGCTTCCAAATGTATTGTAAGACATTCTTCGGCTTGAGCTATCAAGCAGCTGATGAACATGTAGGGTCACCGTACATACCCTGCCTTCATTCATTTCTTGACTTGTATTACTCTCCTTTCTCTGTACATCGGAGCTGTATCTGGAATGGCCTTGATTTATGCTTTCAACAACCCTTTCGCTATCGTAGGTCAATTCGTTGTTTCAGAGGACTCTATTACTGATCACACTCGTCAGAATGAAGATACACCAATCCACGAAGTAGCTCTGACATTTGCAGGTATTGTATTCAGTCTCATGGTTGGCTCCTTCTTGAGCTATCACCTCTACCTTGTCTCGTGGGTTTTTATCTGACCTCACCTCGCGTCTACTGACGGTCGCTACAGAACCAATCAAACAACTCTAGAGTCTGTCACTCCTTTCTTGCTCTTGCGTTATCTCCCTCCTCTCTCTCGTGAAGGTCATGTCTTCTCTAGTCCCCCGGTAGAAACCGAGCTATCTTATGAGCAACGAAGACTTGTGAAAGATGCGCATCGACATATTAGACCCTATGACCTCGGCTGGCGGAAGAATTGGTCTCAAGTCTTTGGCTGGCGTAGCAAACATCATCTCGTATCCCGACTTATATGTGGTGGATCGTCGTCCGTGCTTCTTTCTACCGATCATCCCTATTCACTGACTGACTGATGGAAAATCTAGGCCTGGCGACGGCTTATCGTTTCCTCAAAATCCAAGATCCGATGAATTGCTTGCCAGATTGGCAAAAGAACTAATTCCAATAGACGGCCATGTTCAGAGATGCTCCACATTATGAGTTGTCTCTCACTTTGTCTCTCACTCTCTCATTGAAGGAAGTTGTCAAATGATGCAAAAAACTGACCAAATTATCGTTACAATAATCTAATTTTATTTTACCCCTCACTGATGATCTTTGGGACTAGTTGAAAAATTGTGTGCCTTCTGAATAACAATTCAATCCAGCAGAGTATATCGCACTACTCTTTAGGAATTGACAAGAACAAGAACACATCTGTTTTGTAGGGGAGTCTGATAGCAGCATCAACATTTGGGCCATTCTCCTCCATGACCTCTCATATTAGGACTGCCCAAATCATTGAGGGAAGTATGACCTGTTCACAGCAGTTTCTTCACTGTGTTCAAGATTTACAATAAAACTTCAACCAGGAGGATAAAATTGCTTTCATAGTGGCTTGGACCCTCAGATGACTCCAATAAGTACATCCTATCATTGATAATTGGATGTAGTCGACAACATCAGATAGCTAACATCAGAAAGCTACACGAGACATTGTCGGAAAATGGCCTGGCTTATTTGATTTCTAAAAAACTCTGCCAATGACAGAAATACGCAGAGATTGTCACCTCTACAACTCTCATGCGCGAAGTAAATTACTTCTGCTGCTGCAAACACACCACGTAGAATGATGTGATGGAAGGACACTCTATCTGAATGTTCTTGAGCACGTCAAACACAACTCATTTAGCACGGATTCCACGGCAATCTGTTAAAACCAGTTCTTCTCCGTCATAGTATAAGACATGGGGATTCCACCCAAGTCACATATATCCAATGATCACCGTTCTGGGCGAAGATATAAAGGACTCAGAAACATTAGGGAGGAATAAACACACCAGGTAATCCAAAATCTTCACAGGCGATCTCATATCACCTGAAGGGAACATCAACACGCCTATATGGCGCCTATGAATGGCATCACACCCAGGTGCAATCGCTACAAAAAGTATTGAACAACCAGCAAGAGTAGAGAATTTGGAACACACCAGTCCCTACGTTAGGCGACTAACCGGCGATTGGGGAGTCCTACTCCGAAGAACCATGAACGCGCCAAGCGGATTATACTGAAGAAGGTTCAGGGCAGGCTTGAAGATATTCACACGGTCCCTCAAAGAGTTGGTGGCATAAATGATGATCATGTTATTTTTGTACCTGTACTCTGGATCATGGCGGACCGCTAACTGAGGCAAATTCAATTGTTTCAAACTTGCAATCAGCATATCTGACAAGTGCACAGCTTTCTCCCGTCCCGCATGTATCCGGTGTCATCAGGTGGCAAAGTACTCCATAATTCGGCGTTCGGTAGGACTAGAAGACTCGGAATGCCAGCTTAGGATAAGCATCTAACTTTCACGAAAGTCTGTAGCCGAACTTCATGTGAAATTGGGTGGACTAGATTATTTATGCGTCAGACACAATGTCCGGTGAATATTTTGGCCCGATATTCATGAAAACCGGAGTTTCTGAATTGGTCAGGACGGCCTTATCACGCCGTCCATTGCAACTTTCAGCGGACTCGAATGTTTTGCCTGGTAGGTGTACAGGCCGAGTTCCATCGGTGCAAACTGAGCTTGAGCTAGATCTCTGGAATTCATTTCTGCATCAAGGAAAGCTGTGCAGTTATCATTCATTTAGGAATTTTGTCGCGGTCTTGATTTTTGCCCTTCGGGCATTACCATTCGCTGACCCATCGCAATATAAGAGATCCTTTCTAGGAAAGTCCCTTCATTCCTTTTTCTCCCGTCCCGGCACTGAATTGTCGACTCTTGTCTATTTTCCACAGAAATAATTCCTTAGAGCCCAGACTTTTTTAGGAAAAAAATCGCACCCCAAGCCATCTTGTCTTTTACTACCGCTTACCACGATGACCGAATCTCTGGCTCCTGAAATTGTGTGGTTTAGCGCCTCCCAGTCTTACTCTGACAATCCTACCAACACAGTTGATGTGGTGAGCAGAGCTTCCAAGGATCGGGGTCTTCTCGCGTGAGCCACTTGGCTTTGATGTTTGTGTATCTGAATCTGATAGTCTCTGAAGTTTGCGCTATGGCTTTGAAGAGCAGAACTCATCGAGAGGCGTCTGGCTCATGGGTATGATTTCAAATTTGTTGTTGTCTTCACCTCTCCCTCAAGAATCTTGAATAGTTTGGAAGAATCTTGAAGAACACAATTCATTTATGAGATGCGAAAACTATGTTGACTTCGCCCTACCAATAATGGAGGCCATGGTCGGTCATGGCGAGATAACACAAGTCCTCCTCACTCAACATCAAGATTTTTTCTGGGCAATCGCATCCCCTGTGACACAGTTCATCTACATCACACTTCGTCATGGACACGACAGGAACTTTGAGCTAACGCCTTTGCTCGAAAAACTTGCCAGAGAGCTGACGGTGGCCCCTGGATGTTATGGTTCTAGCTGGGGACCCTCAGTCCAATACGATAATATATGTGTCGGTATAGTTGGTTGGAGGAGTATTGGTGTATGTTCCTATCTTATCATCATTCTTTGTGGCTCATCATCTATTAAGGATTGGGATGCTTCCGTGATCCCGACAATCGGTCGTATACGGGATATCGGCAGCATATACACGAGGTTCGCCCGACTTCAATGAGGCATTATAATTCGGTGATCCCATTGTCCATGTCTGCTGTTCTCAGGTAACTTGCTGTCGTTATCTTGTTTATCATTGCTGTGGTGCTGTGCACTCACTGTTTTCGCTGTTTATTATCAATTACAATTTCCTTATGAATTACAGGATAATTCTGTAACTCTGACTGATCGATAGTTTGCATCATAGTCCAGTTCACATACCAAGCAGGCATTCTAGTCGTGGCACAAATCTCCCTAGCAATGGTACTACAAAAATTCTCGTGGGGCTGACTATTGGAGGCAATAACATCCCCCCTCCTAGACCACGACGATGCCAAGAGTCGACTTCAAAGTCATTATACTGTCAGCACTTCGTGAGTAGCAGCATGAAAGACTGGAACCCACTCATTGGCTGAGCCATCACAAGCATGACAAAGTACACCCAAAGCCTTCCAGCCCATCCTCCTACCCTCTTCCCAGTCACCTCCCTCCAGATCCTTTCTCCCATTAAAATGGGACCTTGCAAGGCAAAAAATAGGATTGGCATGAAATCAAACCCTCTGTTCATTGTGTACATCCCACATTCGTGAACCAATCCTGATGCGACAAAAGTTCCAAGGAGCATGCCCATACCTCCAAACTGGGCAACTTTTACTTTTCTTGAATGTTTGACGGAAGAGCATAATACAGTAAAAGGGGCTAAGATACAGGTTGCCAGAACTTCGAATAACCATCTCCCTGCATAAGCTCCATAGACGAGAAATGTCTGTCTGAAGCATTGATGCCACCTTCGTGCCCAAAGTTCATGCATTGATTCCGCTAACCAAGGCTGTTCTATCAAAGGAGGCCAAGCCATCGGAGGTGTTCCAATAACGCCCACGGCGAATAGCGTGCATAAGTCGTACACCATGTCGAATCCAGATAGGAGGGCGAATCCAGTCATGATATGAACGAGTGTTGAGACGAAATATCGCGGAAATGGAGCGGGAAGCTGAGGATAGAACATACTCCCTCCAAGAGGCGTGCCAATTCCTCCGGGAAAGAGCTTGATGATTGATTCGAGGAAATCAAACGTACAGTAAGAAATAATGAAGGACTTGAAAGTAGCAATAAGAAAAGTGCGTCTGGAATCAAGGGGGCGGATGATTCGTGGTACGTAGGTGTTTTTTCCAAATTTGAAATAATGTACTCGAATGGAGGTGAGGAGCTCTAGTGCATCTGAAAGCCAACAAGGCAAATATTCTATATGTTGACTAGGCTCTTCAACTGAATGGAAGCCGTTCTGTGCGGGTTCTGAAAGAGCGTCAACTTTCATTTTTCCTTTAAATACTCCTGGTCGAGACTCTCCAACTTTGAGCATACCCTCTCTTGTTAAGGCATACTCTATCGCCTTTGAAATCGCAATTGCTGCCATGAGACCTGATAAATCATGAGAAAACAGTCAAAAATCCAAGCAGGCAGAGTTGCACTAACTGTGTCCCCAGTTATACAAATTTAGAAGAGGTTGTGTCCACACAAAGCGGTACGCAGCGCATAAAACTGTGCAGATAGTCAAAGGTAGAAGTAGCAGTCGTATAAGATAGGTATTGGATCTCCGAGCAAGGTAGGCCATAAAAACGAGTGGTAGATAACACACCACTGGCATAATCCCATTTCTCAGAGTCAGAGGAATGCGCTTGTCCGCAGGGGGTATAAGAGCACGGAATGTCAACTTGGCACCAATCTCGACTCTAGGAGAGCTCATTGACTATGTCGGTTGAAAGGAAAGGACACCCACTCATTCCAAAGGGTTTCCATCTCTCACCCCTTGACGACGTGGATGAGTTAATCTCCTGAATGCTCTGTGCAAGGAATTCGGCAACGTGTAAGTCCCATCATAGATGAGCAGGAGTCATTGATGAAAATCGGCATCAACATATTTATAGTTATTCCTTTTAATCACATATTAACAGATTCGTATCATCAGTACGGACTATGCTCGAGCACCGTGTAACAAATTGATGAATTAGTAAAATCATCAGTCAGGCATCGACGCAGTAAGTTCACTGTCGCCGGGTGTAAACCGATACCTAACGGTAGCCTCTTTCTTCTCTTCGGGACTGAAATGATAACCTACATCCCAGGAATCACGGTTGTCCCAAGATAGATACGAGGGACGACGTCTAGGTGGATGTTCCGTTTGCCGCATAGTAATTTTCATCCTTATGAGCTGGTCATAGTTGTATGGTAACGGTTGTGATTGACTTGAGTGAGAATGTTGGTGGGGTATGTGGTGCTGAGGAGAAGGAGATGACGGTGTACTGGGTGAAGTGGACAGCGAGGAGTTTTGAACGAATTGAATGATGAGGTCTAGAAGAGTATGTGTTATGTCTCCAGCACAAGTCAAAATACATTTATTCCTAGTAAAAGCCCACTTTACCTTCAATGTCTTCTACTTGTGTCTGGAATTTTCTTTCCCAGTCACCTCTCTTTTTCAACTTCTGGGTTATCTCTCCTGCAATTTGCTTCTCTGGATCATCTGAATTGGGCTGCTCGAATGATGACAAGAAGCATGCGACAAAAAGTCCGCCGAGTGCAACAGAATGAGGTGGATATTGTAGAGGCAGGGACGTACGATAGCTGTCTCTGGTTAAATCACTTGTGTCCGGGTTTATCTATTGCAACACACCAGTCCATCACCAATCTCCAAGCAAACTTTGTGAGGAGTTTAGTTGCTGTAATACAGGTCTGAGATGAAGATCGACGATATCAAATCAAGACCTCACCTCCAAGTATTCGGCCGATTTTAATGACATAGGGAAATGGTAGGCGGGAGGTGAAGTTAAAGCAAATGCTCTCCAAGATAAATCGCTCCACCGTTAGCAGCCGTTGTCGATCATTTTCAACCACCTGGCCAAAAATGAATTTTCATGAAGATGATATTGACGGAGTTGTTAACCTGGGGATCCATAGAGTCTAGGTCTATTTCTCCGCCTGGGTGTTTGGACTTCGCGGACAAGTCAGGAAAACGGACAGCGTAGGACACGGCCAAGAGTTCCCGGGGTTTCTTCAAGGTGTCATGCATCTTTGTTGATACAAAAAGCCCTCCAAGGCAGACATCCTGAACAAAGGAAACATTCCATGCACTTAAGCGCATCTTGAGCAGAAGGACGCACAATATAGTTGAAGTCCTTCCTCGGAAAGAACAAGTGGAATCGATGGTAAAGTATTTGGGCCGTAGCAATCGTCTTCCTGGGACTGCATAAGGAACATAGTGAGGTTCAGCTCCTGAAGCTAGGCTATCGGAGATCCACACACAATCCAATACGAGCACCCATGGTCTCCAGAAAGCCAACCGCATTTTGGCGGTTTTTGTCTTCTTGACCATGAGAAAACCTTCCACGTGTTCTGTCAGTAAGATGTTCAAGATCTGTAGGAACGAAATATGGTTGATATATCTTCAGCGTAGAGGCCGCAAGGTTTGTAGGAGACTGAGCACGAGAATACCCTCCTTCAACTGGGAGCATGATTGATGAGATGATACAAGACAAGGATGGGTGATCTCATCATCACTCCAAAGTCTAGGGACTACACTCAAGCATATTCTATCCCTTTTTACCGTATTATACTCATGAGTACAACGAGAACCTATAAGAAATACAATTGACATAAATGTTCATACAACCTGACTCTCTCTTACTTGACCTTAGAGGACAGCTTGCTATGATTGTTAAACATGTTGTCACGAGTGAACAGAAAAACCATTAATGTCTTATCCTGTCCCTATCATTTCACTTATTGACGCGTGAAATAGACTTCTGATACAAAGATGTTGAAAGTAACGTGTAAAGGATCCATCCCGATGCAAAACGCATCTATCGAAACCTCGAGCGGTCATAAAAACTCTTCATCCCAAACTTCCTCCTCGAAGACTAAAACCTCTTTTCAATTCAGATTCCATTCTCTTCCTTCTGCCCAATCCTCATCGCCATGGCATTAAAAGTGGTAGATTGAAATCAATCATTCGAGTGAGTGGAGAACCGTATAACCACTGTGATGATAATGATGATGATGATGATGGTAGTGGTAGTGGCTGTGGGAGCGGAAGATGTGGGCATCGTTGTAAGACGATTAAGGAAAGAGTTGCTAAAAGACTGTAGGTTCGTGTGTACTATGACGGTTTTCATTTCTGTGAATAAGCTTCCCATCCTTCCAATTACAAGAGGCCCGTTCGTTTTCTGCGATCAGTGTTCAACCAGCATTACACCAAACATTTCCCCACCGATCCTGAGCACTTGTCACTAGCCCTCCATTTTGTGTCCCATCTACCCCATCAATATAACCAAAGCCATAAGTTGAAGCCCCATTGAAACTATTCTTTGGACAACGGAATTGTAAGAAAGGTGGACATGCACGGTCAACTGCGGTGCACATTTCTATGCAAGGTAGTAGGCGTATATGCTGGCCTTGAATGTACGGAGAGCTGTCACCAGTCATAGCTGATTGGGAAGGTACAGGAAGCAGAGCAGAAAGTACTGCTTGCGTAGAATCAGGTCCAGCATTGACTATTCCCATGCTTTTCGGATTTGGTGTAATAAAAGCGAGGTTTGCTGGGCTAGGTTCTGAACAACGCGGGAACAAGGTTGCACAGAGCCATCTTCTATATTCCCGTTGGCAATGATCACATCCGACCAAAGGTGAGTACATGTCTGATCCACAAGCAAAAGTAGAGAGTGAGATGGTGAAATTGGTGAGCGTGTTGATGGCTTGATTGAACAAATTCTGAGGAACGTTTGCAGCGTCATAGATAGGGAAATTGCTCGTAGAAGACGAAGAGGGGGGAGGAAGGGGTATGGCATAGACTGTTGACGGGCAGAACGGCAGTGCATGAGCAAGTGTACACAAAAATGACGCGGATTTGGTTACGAAAAAGATTGGACCCGACACTTTGTGGGCGTCCTGGACCACGAAAACGGTATAATTGGTCTGAGGACTCAAGTCACTCAGCGACCATTCTGTGCGCCAGCCGTCTTCAGGGTCTCTGAGCCACAGTGACGAGTTGACGATTGTCCCAGTTGCTGAGACTGACGAAGAATTCAGAAAACATGCCGTCCGGAGAAGCGGCCTATTGACCGTAGATAATACAATAAGTGTTGTGTCAGGCATCGAGCCAGAGGTAGAGGGGGTGGGAGGGGTGGGATTGGCAGATAAAAAAGTGAAATTTGGATAAGTGGGTATATCAAGTGGAGGTGGGGGAGCAAGTACAGGAGAGAAGATAATGACTTGGTTACTGGTCGAGTCACCGAATAGTGGATAATCAGGTAGAATCTCATGCAGTGGGCCTGATACACCTGTGAGTAAAGAATCTGATCAGGAGAGGAGGTACAGACCGGAAGTAGAAACGCCAACTTCAAAGGAAGCTCCAGGCGGTAAGTTTTCTACAACCAACACCCCTCCAGCAGGAAATAAACCCTTCCAAATCCCTAGTCCATCCTGAAATATGATTTCATGCAGATCAGTGAGCTCGGTATTATTTATGATGAAAAATTGAGGAGAAGAGGGTGAACAAAGAGCGATGGAAATGGTTAGCTCTCCTTGGTCCTGTGTTGGGATCGTGAAGGAGTTGGATAATGCAGAAGTAATGATGTCGTTGAGCTTGAGTGGGAGCCTGAGTTGCGCATGTGCTGATAGTACGAATAATGAAAGAAGAAGGGGTGGTGGAAGTAGCATTCAGGCGGCGTGAGTGTTGATCAATTGTTAATGTTGAGCAGCCTAAATAAAGACTGCGCGCCACTCGGAAATGAATGTCAAGTAACAGGATCCCTGATGCATTTTCAACAATTCTATGTTTCTGACCACTGATACAGATACCCCTGTTTGATTGCTTCTTGAAGCGCCTGCTGACTGAGAGGTGAGCACTAACATACGTACATACCTCTTGCCTGAATTTGACTTCATCTAGTTCGGAGAGAAAAATCTTTATGTGTAGCTTGATTCTATCACCACCAGCCATCCATGCTTTAGCCTTTTTCCACTCCTACAGCCCGGTCAATGGGGACGACGTGTTGACGAACTACATACAAGCGAAGGATTGTACGAATAAAGCCACTGCACAGGAGGCATCCTATGAACGCAAATACAGAGAGTTTAGCCGTATCTATGGCTTTTCCCGGGTCAACATGATTATTGGAGAGTCAGACTCATCCTCCAATTACTTCGTCCGATCAGGTCTTCCATCCCCTGAGGAGCTGGTTGATTGGAAACTCGGAAGCTCGAAACTCTTCTCCAGTTCATCGGGTTGGTTTCCCTGTCAGTTCTGGAGGTTGCACCTGATCAATACCTCCAGTCATCCCCAACTTACCTCCTTTCGGAAACCATAAAGCACGTTTTCGGATTGCGTTATTCCTGATGTAGTTGTGGATAGTCATAACCGGAAGTTAGCTTGTTCACGAAGTCTAGGAAGTTTCTGTTAGGTAGATCTCCCTTTATCGGTGCGAGTCAAAGTTCAAGGCAGGCGAGAAGCAAGACTGGTCTACTTTTGAATCTTGAGAGCAGACTGAGGAAGTTTCAAGTAAACAAGGATGACGACGTGCAACACAGGTCTATTATTTATTATAGCAAACGATCACTCCAGTGTTTCTCGCCCAGTCTGATCCCTTATATTCCCATCCGAAAAGCTCAAAATGCCTGCAATATTGAGGCTCTGGACCACGCCCTCGGCGGTAGGAACGTCCATAGCTCCAAGAACCTTATTCACCTCTTCAAGGTTATTCGATCGCAGGGCGTCTTTCATCTCCTCAGGGAAACCGCTGAAGACATCCCAGCGCATTTGTAGCGCCTTCCGAACTTCTTCAATATCAAGGTCCTCTGTTCCTGGACCCTCAAGCATGAGATCTTTCGGAGGAGGTCCATCGGGAACGTTAAAGTTGATGGTAGACGACGGATCTTCGGCAAAAAGTTGAATTTGCTCTTGACCTGCAGTCGAAGCTTTAACACGGTCGGTTAAGTGCTTATAGGTATTTTTAAAATCTGCTTGGAATATCTCGATGGCACGCTTATCGCCAGTTCTCATCCTGACAAGTAGATCAGTGACCGATGTAACAGTCAAAATCCCCCTGCTTACTTGTTGAAGAACATACGAGGACCGTCTTTTCCGAGCTTCTCGCAGTACTGCAACAGAAGACTTTGGTGTACACATTGTTTGGCGTATTTTCTCCTGCCTTCTCTCTCGGCAGTGAAAGCGGCAATTAACAAGGCATCAGAAGCACCTTCTACGTAAACACCTTTGCGATCTTGGATATACAGCCAGGATTCTTCAAATGAACCAACAGGAATCTTCGAGAAACCCTCTAACATAGGGGTCATTTCCGGTAATCCAGTTTCCTCGTCATCCGAATTATCTTCTACCCTGGTCGAAGACACAGGACCAGGAGTCGACGAGGAAGCTCGAGGGTTGAGAACCTCATACGTCGTCTCTGTAACCCTTTTTGTTTTTGGGGACTTGGATAGGGGAGCAGGCTCAGGTGCCGGTGGCACATACTATCAGTCTGAATCAGCAATGATCGAGCTACAAAAGAAAGCATAAAACCTTGCTTGTGAAACCCTCGTGGATATCATCACTAGTGATTTTCTTTTTCTGTTCTTTGAGCTCCTCTTCTAACTCTTGTTTCTTATCATCAATCGACTTGGCGAGTTGCTTCACGTGTATGTTCATCTCAGTCGCCAGCTCCCTAGCCAATCGCGTTTGCTTTTCTAGCTCTGCAGCATTTGACTCTTGGATGCGTTTTTTGACCACTTCTGTGATGCCTCTGAGCAAGATCAGGAGCATCCCGTCGTAGGTCTGTTCTGACTTTGACGAGTCATTGCCCAGGGGACAATCTTTCGACGGCTCCTTTTCGAGTTTCTCAACCTGAGAATTGAAGTAAGATACAGCATCAATCAACGGATCCGCTAATCTGTTGGCTATCTCTGTTATACGAGGTAGGAGAACATGGTCGCAATCAATATTAGCTTGCAGCTGAGCGATCTTGTGTTTCCGGACTTCACGCTTTTCATGAATATCACGTTGACGCCATCTGAATATCAAATCAAGATCCGATGGAATGTGTAGTAAAAGCTACACACCTGACAAGTGATTTGTGGTCAACATTGGGATGCCCTTCAATGTCTGAATCATCAGACACCTAAACCACAATACCAATTTTGTAAATTGATCATTACTAATGGAATACTGAAAGAGCCTGACCTCAAGTTGATCCCACTTGGAGTAGTTGAGTGGCATCAGGAGGACAGAGGAAGAAGGAAGGGATGAAAATAAACACAAATATGGACAGTTATTGCCAAAAAAAGTCCTGAAAACATATATGAATATCATTATGCTATCAATTGACTATAGCAGTACAAAAGAATGATATAGTCAATTGATGGCATAATAATATTCATCTGTGTTTTCAGAGTTTTTTTGGCAATAAATGTTCATATTTGTGCTTGTTTTTTATTCCTTTCTCCTTCACTATTTCAACATGTCTGATTTGCGAGCTGATATCTTAGGAAAACATGAATGTGATGCCATGGAAGATGATGATGTGTTTGTTGAGAAGCAACCAAAGGTGGAGGAATCAGACGATGACTTTGGGCCGATGCCCCTTCCAGCTAGCGAGGCTCCTAGTGGAAAGAAAAAGAAACGCAAAGGTACAGGCATACTTTCCCCAGACTACTGTTAAGCCCTCAAAATGTTTACAAGAACGTATTTCCGTCTTGGGTCTCTAGTCCTACCCCACGAACGATTATATCTTGAACACCTTCCCAACACAGAGCAATATTACAAGAGTTTCATGCATCGTGAAGTAATAAATTATTGCACCATGACCAAGTATCGTCTCACACATTGACTGAATTTGAAGAACTCTCATCACGATAATAGGACTGGCTTCCTGATTACCACTTCTGTGGATGGACATCTCAAGCTCTGGAAGAAGCAGGAGGCAGGGATTGAGTTTGTTAAGCATTATCGTGCTCACTTGACACCTATCACCGGTGTCTCTGCTAGCACAGATGGACAGCTCTTTGCTACTGTCTCCGAAGATAAGACGGCTAAGGTGTTTGATGTTGTAAATTTTGGTGTGTACTCACAAGCATATAAGAATGAGTTGTTTCTGACCGACAACTTGAAGATATGATAAACATCATCAAACTTGACTTTGTGCCCCGTACTTGTTGTTGGGTTCACCGTAAAGGGTTGGCACAGAGTCTCCTGGCAGTGTTAGTCTGTTCGCTCTTGACTATTGGAAGTACTAACCTTCACTAAAGTTCGGATTCAATCACTGGGACGATACGCTTCTACGACAGTAGAGGTGGTGATACTCCTGTCGATGACGTTGAGAGCTTGCACCGTTTCCCGGTCCATCTCATGGCCGTAAGTCACCTAAGTGCAGTTCGGGTATACTCTTGGATTCTCATCTCTACACAGTTCAGCGACAAATATGACATCGTGATTTCTGCAGATGAAGGTGGTTTTGTAGAATATTGGCAGCCCTCTGAACCGTGGGGTTTACCGAAGACCATCCCAGGGCTCTGGTCATACAAAAGCTCTACCGACCTTTACGAGTTTAAAAAGGTGAGATGAATTCATACCATTTCTCACTGGCAGAAATTTTATCCTTTTCAGTCGAAATCCACACCCACCTGCTTAACGCTCTCACCTAATGAATCATCCTTTGCCACATTCTCGCTACCAGACCGCCAAATCCGCGTTTTCTCGCTTTTGTCAGGGAAGCTCATTCGAAAATACGATGAATCCCTAGAGGCTATACAGGAAATGCAGCAGGCGGGTACAGCCATACACCGTGTGGAAGACATGGAGTTTGGTCGTCGTTTGGCTGTTGAAAAAGAGTTCGAGCTTCCTGGAACTGATGGACATGTTCCAGCCCATTGGAGTAATGTTATCTGGGATGAGAGCGGTGCTTTCATCATATATCCGACACTATTAGGAATTAAAGGTGAGTTGAGGGGATCCTCAAAAGACCATAATTTTACGATCTCATGCTCTCAGTCGTCAATACTGTGACAAATCGCGTTGTACGATTATTGGGAAAAGATGAAGCAGTGCGATTCATGAATTTATCATTATATCAAGGCGCCCCCTCGAAGAAAGCGATTACTACAGTAGTATGTATATCTGCAACCTGGCTGGGTTTAAATTCTCAATGGTACTCAGGCAATGGCCGCTTCCTCTAATCCTATTCTTGCTGACAAAAGTCAGCGGGATCCCATTCTCTTCTGTAGCGGCTATAAGCGCCAGCGGTTCTATATGTTCACTCGCTCGGAGCCAGAGTAAGCCCATCCACTACCTTGCTTTCGTCTTCTGATGGATCGATACAAGGGACAAATCTGGCGACCGCGATATCTTTAACGAACGCCCTACGCGCGAAGAACAGTCGGTTGCAGCAGCAACAATTGGGAACGCCATTGGTCCGTCTCCTGTTGCCAATGCGGCTACAATTCATACCACACTCGGTGATATCAATATACGTCTCTTTCCACAACAAGCACCAAAAGCTGTTGAAAACTTTGTTGGACATGCAAGAAGTGGTTATTTCGAGGGCATCATTTTCCATCGTGTCATACCCAAATTCATGATTCAAACGGGAGATCCACTCGGTGACGGAACAGGTGGAACGAGTATTTGGGGAAATGAATTTGAGGATGAGTTTAGTGATGATTTGAAGCATGACAGGTGAGGGCTCTTTTCGTATGCCGTGAGGCGTAGTGCTGATTTCAACATTTGTTTCCTAGGCCCTACACAGTAAGCATGGCTAATGCTGGGTCGGGGACAAATGGTTCCCAATTCTTCATCACGACGACAGCTACACCTTGGTTGGATCGCAAGCACACAATTTTCGGCCGGGTGCTTTCTGGAAGAGAGGTTGTGCACACAATTGAGAATGTCAAGACTAGCAAGACGGACAAGCCCTTTGAGGATATCAAAATTATCAATGTTGATGTCGAATGAGGTATAGGTAGAATTTTGTCAAAAACCCCTAGAATCAGAGTGCTACGCAATCCAAAGTGATGTGTTTACAACCCACTTGCAAAGTGCTTCTAGGGAAGGACTCTGCGATACAAGGTCCAAATGAGGATTGTAAATGAGTCATGATTCGCCGAGCACTGGCGTTCGAGCAAGTGTCATCTGCAAGAGATGCTGGACAAGAAAATGCAAGGAAATTGTGCTCTTCTTTATGAACCGGAAATCCGTTCACCCGTTCCTTCTGAGTATTGATTTGGCATCGGAATACCACGAGGGGAACACTGTTGAGGAACGATACTTGATTCTCGGAAGATGGAACGTAGGCGACTGGATAGTCAAGAAAAATAGCGGCAAGGGGTACGAACGTCGTTGAAACGAGGCCTTGGGGCAGTTGGACAGTCCGCTCCTCAGCCGAGACGTGGGAGCCAATAAGCTTATTGAAGAGCAATTCAAGGACACCAAAGACAGCCTTTGGGACGGTGTCAAACTTGATGCACGTTCAGAACATGCAGGATCCAAATAATCGATACTACACAAACCTGGCAGATGTCGCCTCGTTTCTGTAGAAGCAAGAAGATAGGATATGGATTTGAAGGGTATTGAGTCAAAAGGAGTTCAAGCTTTCTGATTAGGAGCGATTTGTTGACTATAAAAGATTGGTTTGCGGTCGGCTCGTAAAGGTGCAGTATTTCGTCGAAGCATTTGGATGTCTGCCAGAATTGATGAACACACATTCAACATGCGTCTTAACAAGAGAAAAAGTTGGAGATAGTACTCTACACAGTTCTTTCAATAGCGTGGAGAATGTGATTTCAACAAGGTGTTCTTCTATGGATATCCTATCTAGAAGATAACCTGTTCTGCATCCAAGACTCAGTGATAAAAATCAATGTGGACATTGAATTTGAAAGCACACCTGATGGACAGAGCGACGAGAGTGATATCAAAAGCAAACGACTCCTTTGCATCTTTAGAGAACTTGCGAAAGGGTTCAAATCGAGAAACCTGAGATGTGACTGTTGCGAGGAGGTCGTATGACGACATCGGTGTTTACTGAGACCCATAAATCTCACAAATAGGACGAATACAGATGTTCCCAAATGGATATGTTAACCGAGATCCCGGATCTACTCAAAAATCTCGTCAAAGAATATCATGCTCCCCTAAGCACATAACGCTTCGATTCGAGTTCAGATATGCCACGAGAACTACTCTCAATAGTATTCATTGCACAGTGAACGACAAATACAACCACGGTGGTCAGCAGCCACCAGAGGGTTGTCTGCCAGGGTGAGTAAAGAAACAAAGACAATGTGGGGGCCACGGCTGAAAGCGCGTAAAGCGTGCCATATGAAAGGGGTTTAGGGGTTTGAGTAAGCCGAAGACAAGTTCGGACACCATCCTGGTGAAAGAGAATGGCGAGGTTAAGATGAATGAAAAATGCAAGGAGAGTGAATCCTGTGGCAAAGGGTATCACAGATCTCGAGGATGGTAGATCTGCTGGGAAGATGATGAACACAGGGTTACTCGCCGTCGGGGTCAATAATTGGATGAATTGCCTGTAGAATGTCGAGGCTTTGATCAAGGCCGTGAAACGTAAAGTGTGATTGAGCGTACAGTATGGAGGAGAGTAGAACGAGAATCCGGGCGCTGATAAGCCCTTTTTCTTTCAGCCTTTCGCTCTGCTCCCGAAGCTGTTGGATGACTTCGTCCTGTTCTTCCGAGATGTTAGTGAGAGATACTGAAATGAGCGTTTCGAAGAGAGATCCTCACCTTGTTCATCTAAAATTATACTTTCCCCCTCTTCTCCTTCCTCGGAGAACTTGAAAGTCGCTCGGCGTCGGACAGAGTCCATCAAACAGCTGGCGATGTTGTTTATGTATTGGTGTTCAACGTGGACTATCTAATTTCAATACCTGTAGAAAATATAAATCTAAGAGCTCACCTCAACGTTTGACGTAGATCGACCACAGAATCCGAAAATTATCTAAAAACTACGGTGGCCTATCGATATGTATTATAAATTATTGGCACAGCTGTATACTGCCGTCGGATGAGCTTCGGGCTTGCTACAACTAAACGAATGATGTCATGCACGTGACTCAACTCATTTTCTGAGTTTTGGATTGACTTTTTTCGATCATGGTCTCCGTCAGACAACTCGTCGATGTATCTCAGGTGCAGATAAGCGAGTTTCAGTCCAACCGTGAAGGAAACGCTTACATTGATACATACAATTTCGACGATCATGAAGAATCTGATGATGATGATGATGTAGACGAGGAAGATGATCTTTATGATGAATATCATGATAATAACCGCGTTGAAGACGAAGATTGGGAAGTAGCTGAGCGTGGTAGGCCATTGATTCTTCTTTACCCAACAAGTATTCAGCTGAAAAGAAAGATTTTACGAAGCAGTATAATCGTCTACGTCAACACCTCGAAATTCGGGCTGGGGGTGTCCAAAGCTCGGTCTCGTCGACTGCATCTGGAGCTTTAGTTGCTGCTCTACCTGCGATCAATCAGCCTCGCCAAGCTGTATCTCAGTCTGTGAATTCGTTGAGCTCCCCAGTTGTCAAGGACAAAACACTGGACCAATTAACTGCTTTCACTTCAAAATATAATTCTCGTCTTGCCAAGATCGATACACCGTATGTTCTTGGTGTTGGTGTCAATAGGAAGGGACCTAGCGCCCACGCAAATCTGAAGGACAAGAGTGATCGTGCGACTAATGAACAAGTGCTTGACCCAAGAACCCGCCTCATCTTATTCAAGATGATTGGAAGAGGACTCATTGATGAAGTCAATGGATGTATCAGCACTGGAAAAGAGGTATGTATTATGTTGCCCTGCGGGAGTGTGTGCTAAGGATATCAAAGGCCAATGTCTACCATGCCCTCACACCGGAAAAGAAAGTCCTTGCTCTAAAGATATATAAGACCTCTATCCTTGTTTTCAAGGACAGGGACAAGTATGTTACCGGTGAATATCGTTTCCGGCGTGGCTATAGTCGACGTAATCCAAGAAAAATGGTTCGCGTTTGGGCGGAGAAGGAAATGCGGAATTTAAAGCGTTTGAGTTCGGCAGGAATTCGTTGTCCAGAACCGATTGAGGTCCGAGAAAATGTTCTGGTTATGACATTCTTAGGTAACACAGAGGGGTGGTACGCGCGTTTGTGTATGATCAGACAATATATCTCACTCGTTCCTATAGGGCATCCCCACGTCTCAAGGACGCCATCATTCCCAACGATGTTCTGAGTTCACTGTATACTGAACTCGTTCTTGTTGTCAGACGCCTATTTCACTGCTGCAAGCTTGTCCATGCCGATCTGTCCGAGTACAATATTCTTTATCACCAAAACCACCTTTATATCATTGATGTTTCCCAGAGCGTCGAACACGACCATCCTGCTGCTTTTGATTTCCTCCGTAATGATATTAAAAATATTGAAGAATTCTTTGGCAGGCTAGGCGTGCGGTGTTTAGGACTGAAGAGGTGCTTTGAGTTTATCACACGTGAACGATTGATCCCGGACTTGACATCATCATCATCATCAAGACCCGAGTTGGGCGTTCCAGAAGAAGAAGAGATCTTGACACGTTGGATAGAGCAGGGAGAAGCACGATTAGATGGAAATGTCACGATGAGGGAAACGAATCAAGCTCATGAAGATTCCGTTTTCATGCGCTCTTTTATTCCTCGCACTTTAAGAGAGGTTATCGACCCTGAGCGTGACGTTGAGAGGCTGAAAAAGGGACAGGGGAACGACCTTATCTACGCCGATACGATCGGTATTGTGGAACCTTTGTCGACCTTGGTCCTTGATGAGGTGGAAAACAACAACAACAACAACCATCAGGGGGTGCGATCGGTTGAATTAACGGCGATGGTATCCGGATCAACTGCGCCAGTGGCGTCACTGGGAATGGGGTCCGATTCTTCCGATCTGGAAGGAGATAACCCTGATCCGATAGTAACTACGGGAACGGAAGGAGAAGGGAGCGGCGGAAATGAGAAGGAAGAGGAGGAGGA